>JGI24710J26742_10003859_pt1 | contig 12585 bp, 5 predicted proteins | sample BioPla2DNA2_FD_26742 | JGI IMG/M metagenome (IMG submission 26742) | reverse complement strand
CCACGAAGCTTGGTCCAGTCTTCGTCAAGCACAGTTGACATATACTTTGATAGCTCCAAACTCTTTGAAGGGAGTGTAGAAATTCTTATATCATCAACGGACATTTGGTTGATAGCAGCCTGCAAAGCGGTAAGAAATTCAGACATATACTGCTCATTAAGCAAACTCATATCAAGTCTGTTAGCATTTCTAGGAACAGCTTCTGTAAAGAATTTAAGTGGGTCTGTAATCTTAACGGAATATGTACCATGACAGCGTAGAAACAGCTCTGCATTATAAAAATTATCAAAATAGTTAATAGGATTTCTTGTACCGAATTTGATGCCCTTGATTTCTTGTAGGTTTATATAGTAAACCTGTTGTGAAGTGGAGGGCGTACCGCCGTATTTAATTCGTCCAAAGGTTTCCTTAATCGCCTCACCTAACTGTCCGTTAAACATGGACGGTGCAGAGGATAAATAAACCTGATAATAGCCTTCTTCAGCTGAATAATCAACAATTTTTCCATTATCAAGCAAAATCATCATCTGATTCGGATAAACATGAATAATAGAGCCATTCGATACATTATTATCATGGTTTTTTGTATTACTTGAGCGTTTTGATTTAACCTTTACTCCTCTTACCATTATTGTAGTAGGTCCCATGTCGTCAGGTTCAATGACTTCAAGCCATTGGTCAGCCAGCCCACCAGAAATAGAGCCTGCAACTGCTTTAATTAATCCCATTTCATTACCTCCAAAATAAAAATTGTTATACTGATTATTACAGCTTGCCTGTAAAATGTCATCAATTATATAAAACAAGAATTTTACAAAGAGACCATTTTCATTACATGCTGATTCTAAATTAAAATAAGTATATCACAAGTTTAAAACCTTTGCAATAAACAATATATATTATTTATGCTATACGATAAAATATAAAACAATTATTTGTATAAAAATAGTATAACTTATATCGCATAATGAAATTATGTTTAAAAATATTAAATTTGATTTAATTCTTCCATAAATTTAATAAGTTATGAACTAAATTTTATTGACATAATCGTATAATTAGTATATAATGAATGAACAAGTTGTATGCGCTGTTATATTTTACAATTTAAAAACATTTAAAAGGAGGACAAAATTATGTCAAAATCAATACTGACTTTGGTTATAACTACTGCGTTTGCTATAGTTTTACTTGGAGGTTTTCTCAATCAAGGAATAACCGCTGAGCCAACTGGGTTAACAGCGGTATCATCAAATACTGGGTTAAAGTACAATGTTGATAATTCTAAAGATATTAAAGAGTATTTGTTAACAAATAAATCGTATGATGAATTTAACTATGATTTAGACGGATATGGTACGGTAAATGTATTGGATTTAATTTATTTTAAATCGAATGCTTTTTCTTCAATTCTGCCAATTGAAACTACTGGATTTGGAACCACTGCATCGTATATAAATGTTTCTCCATTCACTGCTACGGTTTCAAATGGAGATGAAAGCATTATTCCATATAAACTTTTTATTTCAGGTTCTTTTTATGAAAATGGCAATTGGATTATGTATGATGGAGAGGGNGCGTTTGGATATAGTTTTTCAAGAATAAAGGATAATTTCCCTGAGATTGACTATACAGACAATATGAGCATGAACAAGCCAATAGATGGGGAATTATTTGTTAATTATTTATATGATGCAACTACATATGCAACAATTGAATATGATGGTACAACACCACTTCCAGAAGGTACATATTTTATTGAGTTGTTATCATCACAGGATAACAAAGGTGCTTACGCAAGGAGTTATTGGTATTATAAGCTTAATGTTAAAAGTGAAAGNATTTTAAAATTTAGTTAATCGGTATAATTTTATATTAATCAGTATCTGAATATTTTAACCCCTATCATAAAATGATAGGGGTTATTTTTGGGCTTTTAACTTAGCTTATATCCATAGTGGACAGCACTTCGTTCATTAGCTCGATAGCCTTTTGATTTGCGTTAAGCATTATACCTATATATGGTCTTGGAAGGCTATTGAATTTAATCCTTCCTTTAAATTTATCGGATAAAGCAGATAATTGCTCCATTGAAGGGTGTTCAGTATAGAACATAAGCTGATTATTTACCTGTGAGATTTCGCTGATACCAAGTCTTGCTGCTGTATTTCTAAGTAGGGAAATCTGAATAAGCCCAAGTATTGCCTTTGGAGGTTCACCATAGCGGTCAATCAATTCATCAATAAAGTCCATGCTTTCTTCTTCGGTTGAGATTGACGCAATCCTTCTGTAAACATCAAGCCTTTGTGATAGGCTTTCAATATACTTTTCAGGAATATGTGCCTCAATTTGAATATCAACAATGCAATCTTCGGCTTTCTGGATTGGCTCCCCCTTTTCTTCTGCAATAGCCTCTGAAAGAAGTCGCAGATACATATCATAACCGACAGCCTCCATGTGTCCATGTTGTTTTGCGCTTAAAATATTGCCAGCACCACGAATTTCAAGGTCACGCATGGCGATTCTGAAACCACTTCCAAATTGTGTGAATTCTCTTATGGCATTCAGACGCTTTGAGGCTACCTCTGTGAGAACCTTTCCTTTTCTAAATGTAAAATATGCATAAGCACGCCTGTTAGAACGGCCCACACGCCCCCTTAGCTGATATAACTGTGAAAGCCCAAATTTATCGGCATCTTCTATGATAAGTGTATTAACATTTGGAATATCGACACCAGTTTCAATAATTGTTGTGCAGACAAGAATATCAATTTCATGATCAACAAGCTGTCGCCATATTTCAGACATGGTTTCTTCAGGCATTTGCCCATGAGCGTAGGAAATTCTTGCATCAGGAAGTAACTCCTGCAGCTGTGCTGCACATCTTGCAATAGTATCAATTCGATTATGAATATAATACACCTGTCCACCACGCTTTAACTCTTTTGATATAGCCTGTACGATAATTCCCATATTATGCTCAATAACATAGGTCTGAACAGGATATCTGTCCTGTGGGGGTTCCTCGATTATGGACATATCCCTAATTCCGCTCATTGCCATATTAAGCGTTCTTGGAATTGGCGTTGCCGATAATGTAAGCACATCAACGCCAGCAAAATACTCCTTAAATTTTTCTTTATGAGCAACACCGAATCGCTGCTCCTCATCAATTATTGCAAGTCCTAGTGCTTTAAATTCAACATCCTTTTGAACAAGTCTATGAGTGCCAATAATAATGTCTAATTTGCCAGTCTTTAGTTTCTTGAGTATTTCACTTTGCTGTTTAGGAGTCCTAAAGCGTGATAGCAACTCAATATTTACTGGAAAATGCTCAAATCTTTTTAACGCTGTCTGATAATGCTGCCATGCCAGAACAGTTGTAGGAACAAGTATTGCACATTGTTTCCCATCAAGTACGCATTTAAATGCTGCGCGAAATGCAACCTCTGTTTTTCCAAAGCCAACATCTCCGCAAAGCAGTCTGTCCATAGGACGAACACGCTCCATATCGGATTTAATTTCCTCTATGCAACGAAGCTGGTCGTCAGTTTCGACATAAGGAAAGCGTTCCTCAAATTCAAACTGCAATTCGCTGTCGGGAGAAAATGCAAAGCCCTTGCTATTTTCCCTTTTGGCATAGAGTGCAATAAGCTCCTTAGCAATATCTTTTACGGCACTCTTTACATTATTGCGTGTTCTTTGCCATTCAGTGGAGGATAGCTTATTTAGCTTAACCCCTGTTTCATCACTTGTACCTATATACCTTGACACCATATCAAGCTGTGTAACAGGAACATAGAGCTTATCCTTGCCTGCATACTCAATGGTTATATAGTCTTTGGTGATTTTGTCCATTTCAAGCTTGCGTATNCCAATAAATCGTCCTATTCCATATAGGGAATGAACGACTAAATCTCCCGCTGAAATATCGGATAAATATCGTATCTCCTCACTTTTTTTATGCTTTTTAAACTTCTTCTTTTTGTGAGCAGCCTTCGTATGAGTAACCAAGGCTGTTTTTATTTCGGGATACTCAAATCCACCTGATAAGCTCCCTGCCATAATCAGAACTCTACCAGGTTCAACTGTGGGATTTTCAGTTGCAATATCGCAGTTAATACCACTTTCACGCAAATCATTGGCTAAAATGGGTAGGGTTTTTTCGCTTCCAGCAAACAAAATAACCTTATAGTCCCTACTGCAAAAGGAGTTTAAATCCTCGATAAGCTGACGAATTTCACCACCCCATGACGCAGTTTGTATCGCCTCAAAATTAATCAATTTCTGAAAATTTATCCTATTACTTCCATGCATAAAAACATCAAGATATATCTGAGGATATTTTTCAACAAGGCTTAAAAATTGTGCAATTTCAAGGTAATAGCTGTCAAGGCCCTTGCAAAGCTCACCCTCATCAAGTAATAGTTTAATATCCTCATTATGTTGTGCTAAAACGGATTTAGCCTTTTCTGCAATATTTGTATATTCATTAAATATAATTGCTTCAGTAATATAATCAAAAACAGTTGCAGGTTCATCATAGGCTAAATGAATGTATTTGTCAACATTATTAAGATGTAGCTTATTTCTTAAACGATTAGCATCATTGTTTAGCTTTTCCTTGACAATCGCAGCACGCTTACCTTTTACATTTTTAGCAAAATCCTCAATTTTTTCAGCAAGCGTTTCTCTGTCAGCGATTATTTCCAAAGTAGGAGTAATACTCACGCTTTCAAATGAATCCGTTCTTCGTTGGCTTTCAACATCGAAAGCTGAAATATTATCTACCTCATCACCCCAAAATTCAATCCTGTACGGAAAATCGGACTGAACAGGGAATATATCGACAATTGCGCCTCTAACTGAAAACTGTGATGTGCCCTCAACTGTTTCGCAGAATGAATAGCCACACTCTACAAGCCTTCTGGTCAATTCCTGAATTTGAATTTCATCACCCTGTTTTATTGTTATAATGCTGTTGATAAGTATACTTTTAGGTATGGTCAGCTGCAATGCAGCTTCTATACTTGCGACTAAAAATTTACATTCACCTGTGCATACTTTGGACAGAATTGCAAGGCGAATATTTTCATATTCACGCGAAACGCCCTCAACATTTGTGAGGGTAAGTTCTTTTGATGGAAAGGCATGGGCAAGAGTTTGCCCTGCGATTTCATTTATATCATAGCATAGTTTCTTTGCGTTATTTTCGTCATCTGTAATAACAAGCGTTGTTCCATTTCTCTCTAGTGCGTAAATAATATGTGCTTTATGAATTTGAGAGACGCCTGTTACAGAAATTGGTTGAATACCGTTATCAAGGCAATTTTTTAGTTCCTGAAAACTGGAAAGCTCGTTAATAATTTGTTTAAATATCTGCAAAAAAATGCCTCCTATTTGGCAAAAAGTTAATTGAATTCGTTCATAGCCTTATCAATTTGGTTACTAACTATCAGTTCAATGCATTTACACGCATCATCACAAGCATTTTTTATAAGAGGAATTTCATCTTTTGTAAAATCAGACAAGACCCAATCGGCAAGGTTATAATTCATATGGGGTTTTTTGCCGACGCCAATTTTGATACGGGGGAATGCATCTGAGCCTGTAAGATAAATAATACTTTTTATTCCATTGTGCCCCCCATCACTGCCCTTGCGACGAATTCGTATTTTAGATGGTTCGAGTGAGATATCGTCATAAATGACGAGAATATTTTCTATAGGAATTTTGTAAAAGTTCATTGCTTCGACAACTGCCTGACCGCTGTTATTCATGAAGGTTGATGGTTTCATGAGTAGGCAGTTCTTACCGTTTATCATAGTGTTGCTAATTAATGATTTGAATTTTATTTTTTTAATGGGGGAGTTATATTTTTCAGCAAGGGTATCGACGGCCATAAAGCCTGCATTATGGCGAGTGTTTTCGTATTTTGTGCCGGGATTGCCCAAGCCGACTATGATATGGGATATGGGTTCGGAGGGTGTAGTAGGGGAGGATATTTTATCAAAAAGCTGAAATATGTTCATAGTGAGTACTCCGTTTCTATTTTTATTGATTTGGGTTTGCTTTCATTTCTGTTTTTGAAATATCTTGTGCTTTATGTGCGTTTTTTGTATGAGCAGAGAAAATAATAAAAAGATTCATGTGAATTCAAGTACATAAGTAAAAGAAAAGTAACAAAGCGCACTAAAAACAAGAGCCCATAAAACAAATAAATAAAAAGAAAGCAAACCTCAAGCAAAAGTCAAATCCCTGCGGCAATAGAGTCTCTACTTCAATTTATCTTTCAGCTTACGCTTGCTATACCCTTCCCTGAACTTCAATTCGCCTCTTTCAATTGCTAATGCATAATCAGGCACATCTTTTGTAATCGTAGAACCAGCGGCTGTATATACCCCTTCTCCTAGTTTGACAGGAGCAATAAGATTAGTATTACATCCAATAAAGCAATTATCACCTATCTTGCAACGATTCTTATTTACTCCATCATAATTTACTGTCACACAGCCACAACCGAAATTTACTCTGCTGCCAACATCGCTATCTCCAACATATGTCAAATGTGCAATAGATGTGTTTTCGCCAATATTTGAGTTTTTAACCTCAACAAAGTCACCTATCTTAACATTTTTGCCAATAACGCTGTTAGGACGAATATGAACAAATGGTCCGATTTTAGCACCTTCTTCAATCTTCGACTCATATGCTTGAACATAATTTAATGTAACATTATCACCAATTTCACAGTTTTCAATCAGACAGTTAGGACCTATAACACAATTTTCACCAATTACTGTATTACCTTTTATAATTGTCCCTTGTAAAATTTCTGTGCCTAAACCAATTTTAACATCTCTGCCGATGGTAATGCCATCAGTGCAGTTAAATTCAATTCCATTCTCCATATGCTTTTCAATAATAGCCATTCTTGCGATATTATTTAGCAAAAGCAAGCCTTTTCTGTCATTTGCACCAAGCACGACATTTGGATTTTCAGAAATATATGCGTTAGCACGCTTGCCTTTGTTTAAAGCTATAAAAACACTGTCAGTCAAATAATATTCACCCTGAGCATTATTAGGCTTAATTTCATCCAACGCAGATACTAAATCAGCAGTTTTAAACCAGTATGCGCCGGAGTTGATTTCCGTTATTTTCTTTTGTTCCTCTGTAGCGTCCTTTTCCTCAACAATTGATGCTATTCCATTTTCACTTCTCACAACTCTGCCATATCCTGTTGGGTCGTCTACAATAGAGGTTATGACTGTAACGGAATTGTCCTCTCTTTTATGTAACTCCAAAGCGTTCTTGATTGTTTCGCTGTCAATAAAAGGTGCATCACCACATAGTACAAGAGTATTATCGTTGATATTTTTCTTGAGGAATGGAATAGCCTGCATAACTGCATGACCTGTTCCAAGACGCTCTTCCTGTAGAACAGTTTCAAAGCTCCCTTTTAAATATTCATCGATATATTCAAATTTATAACCCTTGACAATACATAATTCAGTTAAATCTGCACCCTTGCAGGCCTTAATAACCCATTCAAGCATAGGTTCTCCAAGAACCTTAAACATGGGCTTTGGTATATCGGCTTTCATTCTTTTGCCTTGTCCGCCGGCAAGAATTACTACATTATCCATTATAAAAACTCCTTCTAAATAAATTTATTTTAAAATACAATTAGTTACTGAGCTATTGGTAAGATTGTATTTATATTTACACATACTTATTTAATATTATATCAATAAACCAGAATTTTTTAAAGTGGTTTTATTAAAAACTTTTTCAAATAATTAAGTTTGTGTAATATGCTATAAAAGGCATTATTTTGACTGCGTAAAATAATGACGATATTTGTAAGTAGTGTTTTTCACCAGCTTCCCTTTACAAGTATTGAGAAAAAAATTCATACGCGACAAAAATGTAGAATAAATCTAACAAAAATGCTTAATAATTGTTAATATAGTGTAGCGAAAGAAAGAAGCGATAATTTTTTTTAAAAATGTGTGGAAATTTTATAATGTATATGTTATAATACAATTAACTCCGTTGGGGGCAGTGAAATTTTGCCGTTCGGCGGGAATTAAGAAAATATTTGGAGGTAATAAAAAGTGAGCAAAAAATTCGTTTACTTGTTCTCAGAGGGCGATGGCACTATGAGAGAACTTCTCGGAGGTAAGGGAGCTAACCTCGCAGAGATGACTAAGCTAGGCTTGCCAGTTCCACAAGGTTTCACAATTACAACTGAAGCTTGTACTCAATACTATGAGGATGGCGAAAAAATCAATGATGAAATACAAGGCCAGATTATGGAATATATCGGGAAGATGGAGGAGATTACTGGCAAGAAGTTTGGCGATTTAGAAAATCCTCTTTTAGTTTCCGTGCGTTCAGGTGCAAGAGCATCAATGCCTGGTATGATGGATACAATCCTAAATCTTGGTTTGAATGATGCTGTTGTTGAAGCTTTTGCAAAGAAAACAAATAACCCTAGATTTGCTTATGACTCTTACCGTCGTTTTATCCAAATGTATTCAGATGTTGTTATGGAAGTTGGTAAGAAATATTTTGAAGAGCTTATCGACAAGANGAAAGAAGAAAAGGGAGTTTCTCTTGATTCAGAATTAACTGCTGAAGATTTTAAGGACCTTGCTGAGCAATTTAAGGCTGAATATAAAGCTAAGGTTGGTACAGATTTCCCAAGCGACCCTAAGGAACAACTAATGGGTGCTGTTAAGGCTGTATTCCGTTCATGGAATAACCCGAGAGCTATTTATTATAGAAGAATGAATGATATCCCTGCTTCATGGGGTACTGCTGTAAACGTTCAGTCTATGGTATTTGGTAACATGGGCGAAACATCTGGTACAGGTGTTGCATTTACAAGAAACCCATCAACAGGTGAGAAGAAGCTATATGGTGAGTTCCTCATGAATGCTCAGGGCGAGGACGTTGTTGCTGGTGTAAGAACTCCACAGAATATTGACCAGCTAAAGGATGTTATGCCTGAATGCTATGAGCAGTTTGTAAAAATTTGCGGTTTGCTTGAAAATCATTATCGTGATATGCAGGATATGGAGTTTACTATTGAGGAAAAGAAACTCTATATGCTCCAGACAAGAAATGGTAAGAGAACTGCTTCTGCTGCATTGAAAATCGCTTGTGACCTTGTTGATGAAGGCATGATTAGCGAAAAGGAAGCACTTTTGATGATTGACCCTAAGCAGCTTGATGCTTTGCTACACCCACAATTTGATGCTGATGCTTTGAAGAAGGCTAAACCAATTGCAACTGCTTTGGCAGCTTCTCCTGGTGCAGCTTGTGGTAAAATAGTATTTACTGCTGAGGATGCTACTGCATGGGCTCAGAAGGGTGAAAAGGTTATCCTTGTAAGACTTGAAACTTCACCAGAGGATATTGAGGGTATGCATTGTTCAGAGGGTATTCTTACTGTTCGTGGTGGTATGACATCTCATGCTGCAGTTGTTGCTCGTGGTATGGGTACTTGCTGCGTATCAGGCTGTGGTGAAATCAAGATGAATGAAGCAAACAAGCAGTTTGAGCTTGCAGGCAGAATCTTTAAAGAGGGTGACTACATTTCTCTTGATGGTTCTACTGGTGCTATTTATGGTGAGGCTATTCCTACTGTTGATGCTAAAATTAGTGGCGAATTCGGCAGAATTATGGAATGGGCTGATAAATATAGAACACTTAAAATTAGAACTAATGCTGATACTCCGAATGATGCAGCAAAGGCTCTTGAATATGGTGCAGAGGGTATCGGTCTTTGCCGTACAGAGCATATGTTCTTTGAGAGCGACAGAATTGCAGCTATCCGTGAGATGATTGTTTCAGATACTGTTGAACAAAGAGAAAAAGCTCTTGCAAAATTAGAGCCAATGCAACAAGGTGACTTTGAGGCTCTTTACAAAACAATGAAGGGCAACCCTGTTACAATCAGATTCCTTGACCCACCACTACATGAATTCGTTCCAACAGAGGAAAAGGATATTGAAGCACTTGCTAAAGAACAAGGAAAGACTGTTAAGGAAGTTAAGGATATTATTGCTTCATTGCATGAGTTCAATCCAATGATGGGACATCGTGGTTGCCGTCTATCTGTAACTTATCCTGAAATTGCTGCTATGCAAACAAGAGCAGTAATCAAGGCTGCTATCGCTGTTGCTAAGGAAAACCCAGAGTGGAAGCCAGTTCCAGAGATTATGATTCCGCTTGTTGGTGAAATAAAAGAATTGAAATTTGTTAAGGAAGTTGTTGTAAAAACTGCTAATGAGGAAATTGCTAAGGCTGGAGTAGAGCTTGAGTACAAGGTTGGTACTATGATTGAAATTCCTCGTGCTTGCTTAACAGCTGATGAAATTGCAACTGAGGCTGAGTTCTTCTCATTCGGTACAAACGACTTGACACAGATGACATTCGGATTCTCTCGTGACGATGCTGGTAAGTTCTTGGATGCTTACTATGAAAAGGCTATCTATGAGTCTGATCCATTCTCAAGACTTGACCAGAAGGGTGTTGGCAAGCTCGTTAAGATGGCTGTTGAGCTTGGTAAAGCTACAAGACCTGAAATCAAGCTTGGTATCTGTGGAGAGCATGGTGGCGACCCATCAACTGTTGAGTTCTGCCATAATGTAGGTTTGAATTATGTATCCTGCTCACCATTCAGAGTGCCAATCGCTCGTTTGGCTGCTGCACAGGCTGCACTCAGATAAAGATAGGCGAACGCCTTTTCACACATTCAGCATAGGTTTTGACGAGGCAAAAGCCTTCCGAAAAGCCACAGGCTCGTACCTGAGAAAAAATCAATGGAACGACCTGACTGTTGATATTTATCTGGAATATTAAAAATAAGACCTCCCTTTTCCGTAAGGAATTGGGAGGTTTTGTTATACAAGAAGCATTCCGAATACTTTTTATGCAAATCTGCATATTTGTTTTATGCAAATTTGCATAAAACTATTGACATCTCGAAAATACTGTGGTATAATGCAGTTAATAAGAAAAAAGGAGGATTTTTTATGGATTTAAAATCTTTTCGTGAGGACAAGCTCAAAATAAAGACACAGTCTGCTTTTGCTGAATTAATAGGCGTAGAGCAATCTAGTGTTTCGAGATGGGAGAAAGACCCAGACAGCATCCCTTTCCAAGTCATACAAAAAATTCTCGAAAAAACTGGTGCTACATACGAGGAATTGACCGGTTGGAAAAAACCGATACCAAAACCTTTAGAGGTAGAAAACACTTGGGAAAAAGCGAATTTTACTAAATGCACCCTTTCTGAATATATTTCTGTTGCTTTAAAAGAAATGGAAATTTCAGACGAATGCCGAAAAGCTTACATTGACGATTTGCAAAACGGAATAGTTGCAAATCTGGTTAAGCCTAAAGTTGCGATTGTGGGACGTTCCGATACTGGAAAAAGTACTCTTATTAATGCATTGTTAGGCACTGAAAAAATGCCTACCTCTTGGACTCCAACTACATCTATCGCCGTTTATATAAAACACATTTCGGATAGACCTTCGTTCATTGAGGAAGATGTGTGGGTGTTTACTAATCAGCTTGGCGAAGAAAACTTGTGGGACGAACGCAAATTACACGACGAAGAATATTGCCGTTCTTGGAAAATAGGTGCCGGCGGTGTAGAAATTTTACGTTCTTTCGGAACAAGACAAGGCGAGAACTATGATAAAGAAGCTGGCGCAGCAGTAGTTTTCCTTGATGCACCTATTTTGAAAACGTGCGACATTGTTGATTTGCCGGGTTTTGGCACAGAAACCGAAAGCGACGATAATATAACTTTTGCCACTGCACAAAAGGCTGATGTTGTTCTTTATCTCTCTCAAGCAAATGGTTTTATGCGAATTGAAGATATTACATATCTTAAACGCAATATAACAGAGCTCCCTACATGGGAAAAAAATGGTGAGAACACTTTAAAGCCGCTTTCTAACCTTTTTATCATCGCGTCTCAGGCACATACAGTAAATAATGGCAACAGAGTACAACTTAAGGAAATCCTTGATGTAGGATGTGCAAATCTTCTTAAAACACTTCCAGATGGATATTGGGATGATAGAAAAATTTTATCAGGTTATGCTTATGCAAATAACGGTTTTGAGGAGCTTCGCTCTCGTTTCTTTGCATACACGATAGACATTCCAGATATCTGTTCGCCTTTTAACGCTGCCTTAACAGAAATTCTTGAGTCTTTACCCGCTATTATAAACGAGAAAGCAAAAGTTTTTGTTCGTAACTACGTTGAATCTCGAAAACCAAACCTTACAAGCGAAATCCAAAAATACGAAGGAATTGTTGCCGAGCGTGAAAAATATGTAGATTTACTTGCCGAAATTGATAAAAACGAGTTATCTCGTATAAAAGACAACGACAAGCGAAAGAACAATGTTCGAGATGAAATATCTCGTCTTTCAAATGATTCTATCGATGAGTTTACCCGATATTTATCAGATACAATTAATACCGATGCATTAGTTCAGCTGATAAAATCAAAAGGAATAAAAAACGAAAAGGACGATATTGAACTATTTGGAA
>JGI24710J26742_10003858_pt1 | contig 12585 bp, 8 predicted proteins | sample BioPla2DNA2_FD_26742 | JGI IMG/M metagenome (IMG submission 26742) | reverse complement strand
TTTCGTGTTCTTCGTGAGTCCCGTGCGAAAAATTCATCCTTGCCACATCAAAACCTTCCGAAACCAGCGCCCTCACTGATTTTTCGTCATCGACAGCAGGTCCGAGTGTGCATACAAATCTGGTTCTAATCATATTCGCTCCTCCAAAAACCGAATAAAAACTTCGTATATTTATTACATCATATTTTAGGGTAAATATAACGCCATAAACTATTTAAAATCTCATCATTGTCTTCATCGTAAAAAGAATTAATCGCTACAACACAATCTTTGTCCGGAAATACTATAGCATATTGTCCATACTTCCCATCAGCTCTGAATGAATTTCCCGGTCCTAACCAGAAAAAGAAACTGTATTTGCTCCTCCATGGGTTGTTATCTTCTCCTGTTTCAATTTGGCATTTTGAAACCATGTCAACCCAACTATTCGAGATCAAACGGTTTGATTTCCATATTCCGCCCTGTAAATAAAGTTGCGCAAATTTTGCAATTTCTTCCGTCGTAAGCATTAATCCGCTTGAGCCGAATATGCTGCCCATCGGATCTCTTTCCCATGTTGGAAGATAAATCCCGAGAGGTTCAAACAATCTCGGCATCAGAAATTCTACTAAATTGCATCCGTAAATTCTTTCAACTATCAGGCCCGCCAAATAGGAGCCTTCGTTGTTATATACAAATCTGCTTCCGGGAGCTTTTGAAAACTTGTGTCTAAAGATGTGCTTTGGCCAATCGATATTTTTTTGCCTATACCTGAGTTCTCCATGTAGTATAGCTCTATCCAACCCTAAAGACATTGTCAAAAGATTTCGTACCGTGACATAGCTCCATTTTTTTCGGGGATTTTCAGGCATGTCGTCTTTAAAGTAGTCAAATATGCATTCATCCAACGACAACTTATTGTCATCTACTGCCATACCGACTGCCGTGGATACAAAAGACTTTGACACCGAATACTGATTTAATCGTATGTTTTCAATTCGATTGTATCTGGCAATCTCTTTGCCTTCCTTTAAAATTATCAGACTGCACAATCTTTTATCAGGCAGTGAAGCAAGAAACTCTTCTAAAATTTAAAAACACCTTCCTTTTAATTCTGTGAAATTTCGTCCAAAAAACTGTTCCCCTCAAGTGTATTATCGATGTTAAAGTAGTCGAGGATAGTTGCACTGATATCGGAAAAACTGCATCTTGTCCCAAGGTCTTTCCCCTTTTTAACACCTCTTCCATACGCAAGCATGGGGACATATTCTCTCGTGTGATCGGTTGATGCGGTAAACCCGGGATCACAACCGTGGTCAGCGGTTATTATCAGTAAGTCATCGTCTCTCATGTTCTCAATAAAATCCGATAACTGAGAGTCAAATTCGGAAAGAGCAGCAGCATATCCATCAATATTCCTTCTGTGACCATAGACCATATCAAACTCAACCAGATTCACGAAACACAATCCGCAAAAATCTTCTTCAAGTAATTCAGATGTGATTTTCATACCTTCATCATTGTTTCTGGTGGAAAAGGTTTTGGATATACCCTTACCTGCAAAAATATCATAAATCTTCCCTATGCCTATTGTGTCAATATTGTTTTTTTGCAGAATATCGAGCATAGAGTCATTGGGCGGTTCAAGCGAAAAATCATGCCTGTTTGAAGTTCTCGTAAAACCGGATTCATTATCTCCTACAAAAGGTCTCGCAATTACCCTTCCTACTCCCCATTCTCCCTGTAGAATTTCCCTTGCCTTTCTACAATAATCGTACAATTCCTCCAGTGGAACAATCTCCTCATGTGCGGCAATTTGAAATACACTATCCGCTGACGTATAGACAATAAGATTTCCCGTCTGCATATGCTCTTCCCCATACACCTTTAGCACTTCCGTGCCGGAATAAGGGAGATTGCAAATTACTTTCCTTCCCGTTTCCGTTTCAAACCTGTTAATAAGCTCATCGGGAAAACCGTTCGGAAAAACCGGCAAGGGGTATTCAGAGATAATTCCGGCAATTTCCCAATGTCCTACCGTGGTGTCTTTTCCTTTTGACTTTTCCGCCAATCTGGCATACGCCCCGATAGGAGTTAGAGATTTATCTCCAACATTTATCCCTGCAATATTAAATAGACCAAGCGAGCTCATGGTCGGGACTGAAAGCTTTTCTGATTTGATAACACTGGCTATTGTCGATGAACCCGAGTCTCCATAATCTTCCGCATCGGGCATGGCACCAACCCCAAAGCTATCTAAAACTATAAGGAATACTCTCCTTTTCATCTCATTATCCTCATATTTTTCCAAATTTATATTTATAGTATTATAACAATAAACAGAGTTGATTTGAGCTTAAATATTCAAACGCATTTAAAATTGTGCTTTTTGACAATTATTGAGATTTTTTTAGTTTATTTTGTTATTGTTTAATTAACGGATTTTTATCAAACTTGTAATGATGCTGTTCTTAATGTAGAATCAATTTCATCATCAACAAGTTTATCTTAAAAACTAATTCGAATTTAATAGAGCTTTGAGGTTTTATTATGGATCTTTTTCAAAAATGCAAAAACTTTACCATGGCGGAAGATGCTAAGGCAGCGGGAATATATCCCTATTTTCATGCTTTGGAGTCCCGACAGGATATTGAAGTAATAATGGAAGGCAAAAGAAGAATAATGCTGGGGTCAAACAATTATCTCGGTTTGACCACAAACCCTATGATGACTCAAGCAGGCATTAAAGCAATAGAGGAATATGGAACAGGCTGCTCAGGTTCCAGATTCTTAAACGGGACCTTATCCCTTCATTTGGAGTTGGAAAAAGAACTTGCCGATTTTTTAGGCAAAGAGGCTACTATCACTTTTTCAACAGGATTTCAGTCCAATCTCGGTATTATCAGCGCAATAGTGGGAAGAGGCGATTACGTCATATGTGACAGGGAAAATCACGCATCAATCTATGATGCATGTCGTCTAAGTTACGGCAAAATGGAAAGATATAAGCATAATGATATGACCGATCTCGAGAACATATTGAAAAAAATTCCAAAAGATGCGGGAAAACTAATAGTAGTCGATGGAGTTTTCAGTATGGGCGGAGATATCGCCAACCTTCCTGAAATCGTTAAACTCGCAAAAAAATACAATGCAAGAACAATGGTCGATGATGCTCACGGCTTAGGAGTATTGGGAAAAGGCGGAAGAGGAACTGCCAGCCATTTTGGTCTCGAAGATGAAGTCGATATTTATATGGGAACCTTCAGCAAATCCCTTGCAAGCCTTGGCGGATATATGGCAGCTGAGCGATATGTAATAGAATACGTCAAACACAACTCCAGACCCTTCATCTTTTCTGCATCTATCACCCCATCCAGCTGCGCTGTAGCATTGGAGTCCCTCAGATATTTGAGAAGCCATCCGGAAATTGTGGATAGATTATCTGAAATTTCACAATATGCAAGAGAAGGGTATGCAAAAAGGGGTATAAAGGTGAGGGAGTCTTCAACTCCTATCATTCCGATATACACATATGACTACACCAACACCCTTGTAACAGCAAAATTGCTTTTCGATAACGGAGTTTACGTAAACCCGGTACTTCCTCCGGCTACTCCCGCAAATGAATGCTTGTTGAGAACCAGCTATATGGCTTCTCATACAGAGCAAATTCTTGATGAAGCTATGGACATCATAGCCGAAACACTAAAACAAAGAGAGATTATTTGATGCGCAAAGTAGCAATTGTAACCGGGGGAAGCAGTGGAATAGGCAAATTAGTTGCAAAACTTCTTTCGGAATCGGATTATACCGTCTACGATTTCAGTCGTTCCGGCACTTCGGCCGAAGATGTTAACCACATATTTTGCGATGTTTCAGATGAAAGTTCGGTTGTTTCATCAGTTAACCGAGTTGTTGAACTGTCCGGCAGAATAGATTTGGTAATAAACAATGCAGGCATGGGCATATCCGGCGCCGTTGAGTATTCCAAGTCGTCGGACGTGATAAAACAATTTGATGTTAACTTTTTCGGATGTTATTACATATGTAAAGCGTGCATACCATACCTAAGGGAAAACCGCGGTAGAATCGTCAACATTTGCTCCGTAGCTTCCGACATACCAATTCCCTTCCAAGCTTTTTATTCGTCTTCAAAGGCGGCAGTTTTTTCCATGTCATCTGCGCTGGCTAATGAATTAAAACCTTTTGGAATTTCCGTCACTTCTGTTTTGCCGGGGGATGTTAAAACCGGTTTTTCCGCTAACAGGATTAAAGATTCGGAAGGAAATACGCTTTACGACGGAAGAATCGAAAAATCGGTTTCCTTGATGGAGGAAGATGAACAGTCCGGAATGTCTGCGGAATATGTCGCCTCTAAAATTGTGGGGATTTCATTAAAAAACAGAGTCAAGCCGAAATATATCATTGGTTTTAAATATAAGATTTTTTCTTTGCTGTTCAAACTCCTCCCCCTGAGTTTATCAAATAGAATAGTCGGATTGATTTACGCAAATTGAAATCATTTTATTGTTGACTTATTCTCATACACTTTGTAAAATCACAATGTGCCGCTGTGGTGGAATCGGCAGACACAAGGGACTTAAAATCCCTCGGACTAAACATCCGTACCGGTTCAAGTCCGGTCAGCGGCACCAACTTATATAGCAATTACTGTTATATTCACAAACTGAAAAACACTTTTTATAGCTATTAAGACTTTGTATAATCGCAACACTTGTAGAAGCATTTCGGAGTCCTGATTTTTTCGATATTTCGAGCATTCTCAGCAGAACTGCTCCGTCATATTTTTCAAACTGCCCGGCAAAGTGTTGACAAATCGGGTTTTTTTTATGCAAGTTAACGAGGTATATGTTTTTGAGCAGGGCGGGTTCCGCTCTATGAGCGATCTTATTTATAGTACAGCACAACCATATGAAACAAGCACGCAACATGTGATGCGCAAATATAGTTGAAAAGTTCTCAAGAACATATGTCCGCTATTACAACCCAAAAGTTTTAACGGAGGTTCAGATAGGTGAAAGTAGAGCAAATCCTTCAAGATGTATTTCAGATTGGTGACGAAGTTTGTCGAAGAGAAATCGCTTCGAAATCTTCCATTAAGTATTTTCGACATCCTGAAATAATCATAAAGGAAGGGCAGGTTCAATCCAACATATATTTCTTAATCAGCGGTGCTGCTCGCGGATATACGAGTTTCGAAAACGGCGACGAATTCACAGATTGTATCACTTCAAAGGCCGGACTTCCTCTCGTATCGACGAACTTATTTGAGAAGACCGCATCACTTAATTTTCAAGTGCTTCTCGACGGCAACTACCTAATCGTTCCGCATAATCTTATACTTGAACTTATTAACGAAAATCCGGAAATAATGTCTTTAGTCTGTCAAAGACTCGCCGATGCCCTTGTCTACCACAATACACATAAGAAAATTCTTTACCGTTCGACTGCACGTGAAAAATTGCTTTGGTTCGAAAAAATGCATCCTGATCTCATAGGTAAGTTAAAACAGATCCATGTTGCGAGTTACTTAGGAATAGCACCTGAAACTCTAAGTAAAATCAAGAAAATTAGGGATAGCGTATAAACTAAGGATAATAATTTCTCTCAATAAATTTTTATTTCTTAACCTGGATTAAGGAATCTAACTGTACCTACGTCTATACTTCAACCAATACTAGAATTGTATCCTTTGGGTACGGAAAAGATTCTTTCATTTTTATGTAGGCGAGGTGGTTATTATGAGCTCCTTAAGATTTAAATCAAAAACAGTTGTAGCGGTATTGAGCATTATACTTCTGTTGTCGCTTGTTGTCTTTCCGCCGATGGAGGCGTTGGCAGCTACGTCGAAGTATTCCACCGGCAACTACACTCCGTCCGACCGGGACGGACTCAACCTACGGGCCGGTCAAGGTACACAATATAAGGTTTTAACGGCAATACCCTATGGCAAGAGTTTCAAGGTAACCGCTGTTTCAGGCGGCTGGGGAAAAACGACCTACAACGGCAAAACAGGTTATGTCTCACTGGCATGGGCAAAGCCAGTTGTTACGAAAACAGCGCCGAAACCCGCACCAAAGCCCGCTCCAAAGCCCGCTCCAAAGCCCGCTCCGCAACCCGCACCGAAACCCGCACCAAAGCCCGCACCGCAACCCGCACCAAAGCCCGCTCCGAAACCCGATTTGAGATATGTTACACTTAAAGCGTCGAAAGTTCCCTGCAAATATCCAGTAAATGTTTATCACCAAAAACAATCGGATCATACTGCTAAAAATGGGACTTGCACGATTACGTCAGTAGCTATTGCCATGAGGATGAAGTTATATGCGCAGGGTAAAGAATACTCAAAAGTAGATGAGAGAAGCCTCAAAAAAGCAGGTTATTGGACAGAAAAAGGACTGACAAAAACTGTCCGAGCAGAAAATCTTAGGATGGTGGGTTTGAATGTCGATGAGACCGACGCAAAAAAAGCTTTACGTACTCAAACAATTACTACTAATTTAAAATATGGTCCTGTCGTATTATTCGGCGAATGTCCTGGAAAATCTTACGATCATGCTGTTGTTCTCGTGAGTATCGTAGACGGTGAATATTATGTTGTGGATCCCGACGACGGCAAATATAAGACGCTTGGCGAGTCCGATATCATGAGTATAAATAATGTCTTTAAAATTTGGCGTTTTCCGACGTGGTAACGACGTATCTGCCAAGTTAAGAATCCTGTCTGATACTGAGGGAGTTCGGTTAGCGCCGACTCCCCAGTTTTTTTCTGCCGCAGTTGTCCGCCTTAAAATATATGCAATGCTCCTTTAAAATATTGACGAATCTTTTTACATCGTTTATATGGTGTTTCTATTCGTTTCAGTATATAATCTTTCATTTTAATTTATCTGATTGCATATCTGACACATAGAATCATTCCAGACCAAAAATATTGTTCTCCGAACGAAACCTAACCGCCTCCACTATCTGAAATAGACAGCTGCCGGTTAAAGTCCGGTCAGCATCGTCATTATGCATAACCATTGAATGGTTAAAAACACAAAACAGGCCGGATATCCCGACCTGTTTTGTTTGCATTGCAATATAAAAAATAGGAAATTTATAAACTATCGCCAAAATCTTTACGGAACTGCCTGACCAATAATTCCGGCCAATCTCCTATAGGTTTCAGGCGGCCGAAGAAAAAGCGCAACACCGAAGGTTCTTCAATAAATTCCAAACCGCCGATTAACCGGCGATTTTTAAACAGCCAGGAGATACGGTCAGCAGTGTACTTGATTTGAGATAGAGTAAATACCCGCTTCGGTATCGCAAGGCGCACCAACTCCATATCCGCCATTTGTTCGCTTCCATCTTCATTTCGCTGCTCGCTGAGCGTACCCCGTTCCATCCCTCTCACCCCGCTGGCTATAAATATCGCTGCGTTTAACGAACCGGCAATATATTGATTCCGCGGGATGTGTTCGCAAAAACGGCTTGCATCCACATGACAGCCAAGGCCTCCCGGAGGTGTCACGACCGGAACACCCTTGGAAATCAACTCATTACTCAGAGCTTCAATAAAAACAGGGGTCTGGCTGATAACATTATAATCCATAGTTTCGCGTATACCTACGGCCATGGCTTCCATTTCCCTTACAGACATTCCGCCATATGTGATAAATCCCTCAAAAAGGGGTATCAGTTCTCGCATTCTGGCATGTAGTTTCTCATCTGATGTCAGGATTCCGCCGCCACGCGCTGTCCCGAGTTTGCGTCCCGAAAAATAAAAAATATCCGAAAGAGATCCTATTTCCCTTGCGATGTCTATAATTTCAGAATTTTTGAACTCTTCTTCTCTTGTCTTTATAAAATACAGGTTGTCCGCCAGAAGACTTGCGTCAAAGACAAAAACAATACCTTCCTTACGGCATATCCTTGAAACATCACGAATGTTCTGCATCGAAACAGGTTGTCCTCCCACGAGGTTTGTTCCCGCTTCAATACGGACGAAGCTGATTTTATCCTTTCCTATACGTTTAATAGCCTCGTTTAATTTTTCAATGTCAATATCGCCCTTGAAAGACGCGGAGCTTTCTATCTTTAATCCCTCATCATCAATTATTTCTTCCACCGATCCGCCCGACAATGTGATAAGCGCCTTGGTCGTAGTAAAGTGGTAATTCATCAGTGCAACGGAGCCCGGCGTTACCAATGTCCTTGCAATAATGTGCTCGCATGCGCGTCCCTGATGCGCAGGCAAAAAATACTTCATTCCAAAAGTATCCTGCAATACTTTTTCGAGCTTGTAAAAGGTTTCCGATCCGGCATAACTGTCATCGGCTTGCATCATTGCGGCATATTGGTTATCACTCATCGCGTTGACACCGCTGTCCGTGAGCATATCCAAGAACACATCCCGGTTTTTCAAAAGAAAAGTATTATATCCGGCTTCCTCCATTTTTCGCGCGCGGTCTTCCACGGGCAGCAAATTCAGTTTTTGAACCATTCGAACTTTATGCATTTCGAGTGGTACTTTTTCTCCCGACATGAATGTAATTTTAGACATATCTGTTCTCCTTTCTCGTATCCTTGCCCAATACAAAAGTCCCTGAGCAAGTTAGGACTTGCTCAGGGACGAGAAATGCCATATTCTCGCGGTACCACCCTGATTGCGGTTTTAAAAAACCGCCGCTCACCGGGATCTAACAATCCCTGCCCCTATAACGGTGGGCTTCCATATACCCCTACTAATCTTCAGGGCATCAGCTCAGGAGTGTATTTACATATCCGTCAGCAACTGCTTTCACCAACCGCAGCATCTCTAATCATCGGTATCTTCCCGACCATACTGAGTAAGGATATCTTTCTCTCCGTCACAGCCTTTGAAGGGAGGATAACATAAAGATTCTTGATTTTCAAGTCTATTTTTAAAACAAAGAAAATATCAACCTGTTTTTATTTTAAGGGCCTAGATTCGTTATCCGGACAGATAAATCTCATATTCTTTTGTAGAAACTGTATGTTGAAACCGATGATAATTATCATCTGCGGGTTTGTGTATTTAGGTTAAACCTTTTTTATCCGGCAGGATTATTGTTCTTTACGAATAACCTCAATTTTCGCGTATTTTAAATTAATATTAAAGCTCCTAATCAATTCTCAACATACGAAGAGCAAAAACGAGTTATACTCCCGCCGTACAATATTTCGGAATGTTTTTGAAATGACCCGATTAGATTATTAAGCAGGTTCTGAAATTCTGCAAAAAAATATAAAGTAGTGACAAATGCTCACACTACAAAAATGCTGAACCGAGCTAAAATCATTTTGGGATTTTAGATTTGTTTTTATGAAAATAGTATTTTGCGGCAATCTCGTTGCGGTCGGATATGCCCCGGATGGATCCGTTCGTTGAAGATGCGTCGTTATTATTTATCTGTCTATCCATGATATATTCACAAAAAACACTCGGAAAGGACGAGTTTATGAGAGAAAAACTTCTACGAGGCGAGTCAAAGCTTGCCATTGTGGGATTGGGTTATGTCGGTGCACCCCTTGCAATCGCATTCGCCAAAAAGGTGTCTGTCATCGGTTATGATGTTAACGAGGAGAAAATCAGGCAGTATCAAAACGGTCATGATCCGACAGGTGAGATTGCGCCGGGCGACTTGGAAACGACCACCATAGAATTTACAAGCGATCAAACGCGTCTGCAGGAAGCCGGTTTTATTATCGTGGCGGTTCCTACGCCTATTAATCGGGATAAATCCCCCGATTTAGGCGCCGTTATAAGTGCGACACAAACGGTGGGAAAGCAGCTTCAAAAGGGCTCTTATGTCGTCTATGAGTCCACAGTTTATCCCGGTGTAAGCGAAGATATCTGCATACCGATTCTGGAGAAAGAATCAGGACTCGTATGTGGTGTGGATTTTAAAATCGGTTATTCTCCCGAGCGCGTCAACCCCGGCGATAAGGTACACAGTCTTGAGAACATCATAAAAATTGTTTCGGGTATGGATGAAGAGACGCTGGACGCGGTGGCAGGCGTTTACGATTTGGTGACCAAGGCAGGCGTGTTTCGCGCCTCAAGTATCCGGGTAGCCGAAGCAACTAAGCTCGCCGAAAATGCACAGCGGGATCTTAATATTGCGTTTATGAACGAGCTCGCGATTTTTCTGGATCGCATAGGTCTGGAAACCAACGAGGTCATTGAGACAATGCAGACCAAGTGGAACGCATTGGGATTCTTTCCCGGGCTGGTGGGCGGGCATTGTATCGGGGTGGACCCATATTATTTCATCTTTCAGGCGGAAACAGTGGGTTATGATGCACAGCTTGTTCTCACCGGGAGAAAGATTAATGACTCCATGGGTATTTTTGTCGCCGACAAAGCAATAAGTGCATTGATAAGCGGTAACAAGCGTGTTAAAGGTGCCAATGTCTATGTATTCGGCGCAACCTTCAAAGAAAATGTCGGAGACGTCCGGAATTCCAGAGTAAAAGACATCATTATGCGTTTATGCGAGTACGGTGTAAATGCAAAATTGCTTGATCCGGTTGCAGACGAAGAAGAAATCAGAAAAACATTTAAACGAGACAAGGCTAAAATAGAAGATGTTAAGGATGCGGATTGTCTCATTTTTGCTACCGCACATGATGAATACAAAAACCTTAGTTACGAGCAAATCGATAGATGGTTTCGCAATTCGCCCGGAGAAGTTAGTTCGGTGATTGATGTAAAGCGGATATTTGACAAGAATCGCTTTGAATCAATGGGACATATCTACTGGGGTCTGTAGAATCAAGCGACATGTTAAGTATAGGATTGGGGAGGTTAAAATGCCGCGAAATAAGGACACAAGCGAACAGCCTCGAGAGGAAAAGAAAAAGTCTAAAGGACTGGTGTTGAGCACGATTTCTATAGTTGTGGCTGCTATTGCCACGGTGATTGCCTGTGCCACCATCATCTATGTATCCTTCGGCATGAACACCGGTAAAACCCCCGATACCGTCCCGTCCGTATATGACGAACGGTTAATTTATGCGCTCGATAAATTGAGAGATATGCCGGTGGACGAGATCTCTTCCGACCGAATTATTCTTACTTTCGATTCCATGTGCGATGAGGAGACGTTGGGACGTATTTTGGATCTACTCAACCAATATAATATCCGCGCGACGTTCTTCGTTTCCGGGATGCATGCCGCGGAGTTTCCCGACTCGGTCAGGATGATCAAAAACGGTGGGCACGACGTTGGGAATTATACACTGACAGCGGAAAGAAGCATGCATGAATTGAGCGCGGAGGATTGTATATCGGATATTTTAAGGGCAGAAGAAATTTTAAAAACGATAATGGGCGTCCGCCCAACCAAACTCAGATTTTACGTTACAGCCTATACCGATCTGATTTATAGCATTGCCAGAGCAACGGATTATATTCTGATGCCTGCGGATGTCTTTTTGAACTACAGAAGCTTTTCCAGCCTGACTCAGGTACAGGGCTATGTAAATGCATTGCCGGACGGCACAATCGTTTCTATTAAACTCAGCGGTGAGTTGGACGAAACTGAATACTTCAGAAAAGAAATCATTGACAGACCGGCTATTGATCCGGAACCCGCAGCCCCGGACATCGACAAGAAAGAAGAGGAAGCCGAGAAAAAAAGGCGGCTTATTCAGGTGGTGGAGTGGTTTTGTATTGCGTTGTCCAAAGCAAGCGTTTATCCAGAGGCTGAAATCTTGCAGGTACAGAATAAAGGGGAGCTGGCTACGCCCATTCGGGTGTTAGGCACCACCGAAAAGTCTGTGGCATACCTGTTTTACGGGCTGGGGAACCAACGGGAGCTCGACAATGTATTGCTAAGCCTCAAAGAGCTTAATGCAAAAGCGACCTTCTTTGTAAGCAAGGAAGATTTGGACGAGAATCCCGATCAGATTAAACAGATTATTGCTGAAGGTCACGCTGTGGGGATTGCGGTGCTGCCTTCTCTAGTCAGCGATTATGGGACGACGTGCTATGAAATTCTTACTACCTCAAAACGGCTTGCGGCTGAATTTGACTACAAAAACACCAAAAACGTCATGCTACCGTGGGGTGAGGTGCAGGATTATGTTCTGGAGGCGGTAAATGCGCTCGGTTTGCGATACATCTCCTACGACAAGGCGATATTTACACAGGACACCCTTAATGCAGCCGATGCGCAAGGCGTGATTGACATATCGTTTGGCGTAAATGACCAAATTTTTGTGCGCGGACAGACGTTGTATTTCCGCCTGAACCTTTTCCCATACAACAACAGGATGGTGGGCGATGTTCTAACATTGCTGGAAGGTACAAAAAACTTCTACGCCATTAAAACCATTGACGAAATAATGGATAATCCACAATGTGCGTACAAATATCCGCTCTCGGATGTGCAGATTCTGCCGCAGGTGCTCAACCGAGTTGCAAAAAACGAGCTCAAACGTGATGTCGGGTCACTTGCAGCGCAGTATTACATCGGAAACCCCGATATCGTCGGAGAGAACAACCTGCCCGGGTTTACGTCGTATGAGCGCGAGAACATTGACAGCAAAGGACTTATCCGGACAGAT
>JGI24710J26742_10003857_pt1 | contig 12588 bp, 11 predicted proteins | sample BioPla2DNA2_FD_26742 | JGI IMG/M metagenome (IMG submission 26742) | reverse complement strand
ACGTAAGGCTTACGGTCTCAGAGACTTTGACTATTTCGCCTTACTTATTAAAGCTGCATTTCCTGGTAAAGATGCTTTACCCCGAAATTTTTAATAGAGCCATTTTTTTAATAGGAGGAATAAGGTATGAAAAAAATTAAAATCCAGCTAAATATGAGTGTGCCATTCAGACACTATTTAGCTGGTCTAGAAATAATTACGGTTTAATTATTTCTTGTGTAGCTGACGAGATGCCTCAGCAGCTGCAATTACTAATTCTAGGGTTGTGTGAGCATCTGATGCAGCTTCAACTGCAGCGCCTACAGCACCTTCTAATAATGGAGCATCAGCGATACGAACATGCTGTTTAAGATCAGCGTCTAACATTGAGATAGCAGCCTGAGAGCTGATAACGCCTGAACCTAAATCGCATAAAACAACAACACCATCGCCCTCATTAGCCTTCTTGATTGCTTCTAGAATACGCTTAGGATCGGTGCCAAGCTTACCCTCGGCTGTACCACCAGCTGCGATTACAGGAAGCTTGTGATCGCCTGAGGCTGAAATCTGAGATACCATTTGGCAAATACCTTCTGCAACAAGATCGCTGTGAGATACAATAACAAGACCAATCATGAATTACTCCTTAAACAATTTTTTAATCTTTTCATTGAATTTTACGTAAATATTATTAAATTACAATGATCAGACTCTACATTTAAAATATAAAAATGTTTAAAATCAATATTTTTTATACATACTTCACATTTATATTGTAGCTCAATTTAGATTTAATCAATATTCTTTTTTATTTTGCATCTAAAAACGTTAAAAAAGTCTAAAAAAGCACAATATTATTACTCTACCAAACCAAAATTAAGCATACGAAATTTTATTTAGTGATATTTTCTGACAACAGATATTACAGGACCTATGATCACCACACGTGAATTCTCGTTAATTTCGATTGAAGAATACTCTTCGTTGCAGGGAACAAGCTGATTCTCTTTACCAAAGACAATCTTTTTAATAGTAAATTCATCATCTACTGACGCTACAACGATATCGTTATTTCTAACCTCTCGAGAGGAATCTACAAGAACATAATCTCCATGCATGATACCTGCATCTTTCATGGAGTCCCCACTTACCTTATATATATAGGTTGAAGATGGTGAGGTTACAAGAAACTCATTTACATCTAAATTGCCATCTATATAGCCACCGTTTGGTGCAGGAAATCCAGCCTGCACGCTTTCTGTTGCAAGAGGCAACTCTATTCTTTTGTGTTCAGGACTTGCAATTCCTAGTGGAGTAAGTTTATCTGTCATCTTATTTATTAATTAAAAAACGGACATGGCAATATTATCAGAGAATTCTGACAATATTGCTATGCTTTAATTAAGATTTGTTAAAAAAATGTAAGGTAAAACTAGGCTTCATCATCGATGTGGCCGCCTTTAGAGTGTCTTTCTCTATTCAGGTAGCTGTCAAAGGTTTCCTCTTTTGTATCAGAACCTAGGAATTTTTCTTCTTTGGAACCAGACTTTTTAGAACTCTCACTTTTAGTAGTCTTGCTGACACGACGTCGGTACACAAGATTCTCAGCTCCTAATGGAGGTCTGTTGATTACTGAGTATACAAATTCTTGGCTCATAATATGCCTCCAATTTTTTCTTCTTCTTATACTTATTTATCGGCTATATTTGACAATTTTCAAGGACTTTACACTGATTTAGATATATATTTTTTTGAATTGATAAGAAATAATATTAGAAAAGCTGCAGTGTGGGAACTGATACAAAAACAGACACTATTACATATAGTATCAGGAGTTTTTGGCTATTTTTCTGAAAATACCTGTAACCACACCAAAGACATCAATTTCTTTAGCTTTAGATAAATAGATCCTCTTAATATTCTCATCTCCTTCAAGATAAGGCTCTATTCCATCTACGAATCTGCGTAAATAAAATCTGCCATCAACACAGATTACAATAATATCTCCATCTTTGACCAGTATCGATCTATCACATACGGCAATATCACCTACGCTGATGCCGTCTGCCTTTAAAGCAGCTGACTTCACCTTAAATACAAAAGTAGAAGGTGAATGCATATTAAAAAAGCTGTTTAAATCCTGTCCTGAAATCTTGCCCTGATTGAGGACTTCAAGTGCACCAGTTTCTTCAGAGCTTTCATACTTAGTCTTTGCCATAAAAGGAATTTCAACCTGTATTGATAAATTTCTAAAAGTGCGAATAAAATTATTTTAACTTATTATTTTATAAAAAGATTATTTTTGTCTATACTAAGAGGTAGTATATAATTTTCGCTTCTGGATAAGCTTCTTTTTACCGATCATTCGAAAAAAGTGTTAAATAGCTTAAAATTTTAACTAAACGTTTGATTTAATATTAAAAATATAGTACTTATCACGAAACAAAATTTAATAATTTGTATTATATTACAAGTAATGAAGAAGAATTTTTTTAAACTGGATTTGCGTTAGCCTGATGCTGACTAAAAATGAAGGATACAACTATGGCTTTGACTCGTGCTGAAATTGCAGAAAGATTAATTATCAAACTAGGTTTACCCAAAAATACCGCTCAAGATTTTGTTGATACTTTCTTTGAGGAGATCTCAAGCACTTTAGAGAAAGGCGAAATTGTAAAACTAACCGGTTTTGGAAATTTTGAGTTAAAACTAAAAACTGCACGTCCTGGCAGAAACCCTAAGACAGGTAAAGAAGTTACAATTTCTGAGCGACGCGTAACCACCTTCAGGGCTGGTCAAAAATTAAGAAACAGAATTGACAATCACGGCNAATAATATTATATCTCTGTAATNAGATTAAAAATTTTACTTAACAAAGTGTGAGAACTACATAGGAAAAACTATGGAAAAATTTACCTACACAATTAAGGATCGTGATGGTGTACATGCTCGCCCAGCAGGCGCAATCCTAAAAGCAATCAGTGGCTATAGTTCAAAGATTGAACTAATCTACAAAGATAAGAATATTGACTTAAAATCAGGCGGTATTTTTGCTCTTTTAGGTTTAGGCATTCGTTTTCAGGATGAAGTGTACATTCACGCAACTGGCGATGATGAAAAAGAAGCTATTATCGCAGTAAAGCGTGCTTTTGAAGAATTCCTATAACAGAAATGTCTTTCTGTTAGATTAAGGGCCTCATTTGAGGCCCTTGTTGTTGTTTTTAACTGATGTAGAAACCGCCAATCTCAATTAGAGAAACGCCGCAGATAAGAATAAACGCTCTAATCAAATCATAATTGATATCGGTAAACTTAACTGCCCTGTCAAAGAATCTCGTACGCATCATTGTCTCATACAAATACAGATTTTTGGTTCCCAAATAAGACACACCAAAGCAAACTAAAAGAGAGATGATAAGTGTTGATATAACAGTGCTTTTAGTATGAAGCATACATACAACAAATATAGTAAGTCCCCACATTACAAGAGATGCTATATGCCATAATCTTTCATTCAGTTTAGGACGATACTTTAAATTAGTCATAAACTGTACTAATGACATGCAGCAGTCCTGAGCAAACGAATCNGACATNAGACCTCTTGTTGCCCCTAAAAGCTTACGCTGAAGACCACGTGANAACTCCTCTTTTCTTACAGCCACAATACTCTCTAAACGGGATTTGACTGTAAAAAGCTNATTTGCATATGTTTCCATCAGAGTGGTATCAGACTTTAAGTTTTTGGTAATTGCCTCATAATCAGTTTCATAGCTTGCAAGCAGTGTGCTAAAGAGCTTGTCATTTGAAAGCTCCTGAATTAAAGCAACCTTGTTGTTCATGTTACCTGCAGTTGAGCCTACTGCTGCATCTGCAAGCTTTGTCTTAAACAGTGAATAATGAATATCGAGGATCTTTGGGATAAATAAAGGAGTCTTTTTCTCAGAGCAGGTCCAGAAATTAAATATCCTTGAAATACCTGAAATGCAGAACTTAATATAATCGATGGTGGTTTCACCCTTTAGAGTAACTGCAAAAGTACCATTTTCTAAATATTCGGCATTAGCAAGCTTAAACTGCACGCTCTCCATGACATCAAGGTAGCATGCCCTGTCAACTTTAACAGGTGGAATTTTAAAGCAGTCGTTGGTGTTTTCGTATTCAATTTCAATGTTTGCCATTGAGCTGGCATTGATGAATACTTCAGTATCCACTTCAACCTTTCCTTTAGAATTACATCTAAGACAAGGAACTTTCTTCTGTCCCTTACACGATTCACAGGTAATATATCCTGTCTTATTACATCTGTAGCATCCGCCTTCTTTACCCTGACATGATGGACATAAAATCACACCAAAGCCTGCGCAGTTTGGGCAGTTGACCTTTTCATTACCCTTACAGTCAGGACATACGCATAAACCACGTGCATGTCTTGAGGATAAACGGTTTATCTTATTGCCCATAGCAAAGATCTCTTTTGGAGTCATTTTCTCAAGGGCATTACAGAAAGGTTTGCTTACCATGGTAGCCTTTTCAAGGCTCTCAAGATTCTTGAGTTTAAAATCGTTCAGTTCAGCTTCAGATAAAACAGTCACCTGAGCAGTAATAGCATGCTCAATAGTATCTTTAACCTCAGGTGTAAAAGTCCATAACTGAGTCAATAAAAAAGTTGCCTTGCACTGTTGCGCCGTATCAAAAGATATGTTTGTAGGCAGGATATCAGCAGTTGAAAGCAGACTTTTTATGGAATCTTGGATTGTTACATCAGCCATTATTATTCTTATTTATGTATACAGATGAAGGTGACTAAGCAAATAATAAAGGCACCTATAAGAAGTCTTGCAGACTGTATTGCTTCAGTGTTAAGACTAGGAACTTTTTTCATCTTATGTGTCAATTTTAACATACTAACTGCTGAATAATAAGTCCAATTCTTTGTTAGCGCAAAAGAAGTAAATAAGCACACAAGTGTTGCCAGAATAAAGCAGACAATAACACCAGGTATCGATGGAAATGCATATAAAAACAATCCCATCAGCATCCATGTCATTAAAGTTACCGCAGCCCAGATCACCTTGGTATTAGGATTTAAATGCATCAGCATTGGCACAAAAGAAATCAGATTTTTTGCAATTACTCTTGCAAAATCATCTGAAACATAGCCCTCGGCATTATCTATTAGCTCCATTGCCACAGCCTCAAGAAGCTGTGTATTGACCTTTGATCTGATGGTAATTGCCTTATAAGAATTCTTTTTTTTAGACCTGGAAAGTGACAGAATTGATTCCACTGTCACACCATTATCAACTGCAGCGTTCTTTACAATCTCCATCTGGTAGTTTTCGATACTACGGATTGTTTTTGCAAGAATGGCTTTACTAGATAGCGCCTTTACGCACTTAATCTTCTCTTCGACATCATCAGGTGTTGTTACCAAAGTTTCAGAGAGGATCTGAGCTTCCTGAGAGAAGACAGCATCTAAAACAGGAGGCTTGCAGATTGGCTTTAAGTCCTTACCGCAGACGATAAAGTCAAAGACATCCTTTTTATCCTTTAAACTTACCTGAACACTAAAACAAGGAGCACGACCTTCAAAGGTAGCCACAAAGCCGTGAGGAACTTCTGATCCTGTATTAGCATCATCAAAATTTGCTGAGCTTATAAGGGTGTTCTTATCATCCTCAGAGAACATGGTAATTTCTTTTTTAGTTTCAGGAATTACAAGGGACAGATTGATGTATTTTTTACAGGTGGCATCGTAGATGATCTCGCGCTCTACTGTCTGCTCTCCAGTACCTTTACAGTCTTTGCATTGAACATGGCCTGTACCGTTGCAGTGAGTGCATTTAACCACCTTATTACCATGGCAGATCATGCAGTTGCCGCCTTTTCCATGACACGATGGACATCGCACTACGCCCTTGCCATCACAGAAATCACACTGTACTGAATTGGTTCCATGACATGACTTGCAGCGAGCCTTACCTATCGCGCTCATACGGTTAAAGCAGACAATCTGGCCTGCAATTGAATTTAAAGTATCAAAATCTGATTTTGAAAGCTGCTCGATAAAACTTCTGGTTTTAGCTGAATTCTCATTCTCAAGCTCTTTAGTATTAGCCTGAGTAAACTCCTCAAGTGCGTTTTGAGACAGAACTTTAGTCTCATCACTTACACTTGATACCGCCTTATCAGAGCATCTGCACTTAAATGACCAGTTTAGGTTATAGGAAACCTTAGCATCAAATGCCTTAGGTTTTGATATAACAATATCGTTTAAATTAACGCCACAGCGTGAGAAGATTGAGAATACTACTCTTTTTATATTTTCATAAAACTCTTTTTCTTTTTCAGAGTTTTTCTGCTGTTCTTTTTCTTCTTCTGATGATGCTGTTGTTACTACCTTCTGTTCACTATTATCTTGCTCAGTTGAACTCATCAATTACATCTCTTAATTTATAGTACTTCAGTTTATGACTTATTATTTCTGATTTTAAATAATGCTTTTTACAGTAATTAAAAATAAGTCTTTGCTTTCTAATTCAACATAGAATTTCTTATCAAATGACACGCAGTTTAAAACAAATATGAAATTATCAAGAATATCTAATGGATAAGCCTTCTGCTCACCATATGCTTCGAGAATAACTTTCTTATTTGTGATAATAAGGTGTGCCTTATCTTTGCTTGAATAGTATTTAACTAATGCAAAAACAAGCTTTAATACTGAACGTGTATTGGTTTCAAGATTGAATACTCTGCCATGGAATGCAGAAGTTACATACTCGTCCTCATCGCATACATAGCAGTTTGTATCGATAATGAAAGTTACATTCTCTTCATTGGTGTTTACTGCGCAGGAGCTTTGAGCGATAATCTTTGCAATCTTATATGGAGTATCTTTAAAATCAAGTTCCACTTCCTTTGCAACAGTTTTTAAATTCTCTACTATCTTATTTAAATCCTTAACCACATCATTCTGAGGATAGCGGGTAAACAGATACTCAATTAAAAAGCATAGCTGAGCTTTAGCGGTAATTGCGCCATCTACTACCCATGGTAGAGTTTTAATTGAAGCTGCTGTCTCTACAGGATCGCCTGTGATTAGAGCTTCTACAAGTCCTTTTGTAGCCTTTTCACGGGCAAAGATCTCTTTAAAATAATACTTAGGACCAATCTGAGCCATTCTCTTTTTAAAATTATTCAAAAAGCCGTACTCAATGTTTGAAGGCTCTATCATTGATGTGCCTTCATTTAGAAGGATTTTAATTTCGCCGTCTTTTGCAACGGTTTTGTCGATATTGCTCATGATTACTAAAACAATACCGGCAATTAAAGGTACAAGACCGATAACTAGTGGATATACGCCCTTTTTAAAATCTCCATCCCATAAAAATGGAATAGACACGAATAAATTTGTCCATCCTATCCAGGCTAAAAAGCCCTGTAATCTACTTACCTTAACACTCTCAGGGAAGATAAACATACCCTTTTTGTAGTGTTTAATACTCAAAAGTACAGATACTACTACAAGAAATAATAATATTGTGATCATAAAGTGACTCGTTATTCTAATAAATATATATTGTATTAAGTGCCGGAAAAGGATATCAGTAATTTAAAAATGTTTGTTTGATTTGACACTCTATTTTGAAAAAAAGTATATGTTTTTTCTCAAAATTATAGGAAAACCACGTTTTTTAGATGAGACGATTGAGATTATGCTCTTAAAAGAAATTTAAGAGCATATGTAGAAAGAAAGTCGACTTTAGTTGTGCTCAGGATATTCCTCAAGAACACGTGCAAGCTCATTTAATATTCGCTTGTCTGATACTGAGGTTTTTACACCAAGCTGCTGAGCATAATAGCTTACCTTAAGCTCTTCAATAAGCCAGCGCACTTCCTCAAGGCATTGAGGTACTGCAGTGTACTTATATCTGTCTTTTGTGGTTTTATACTGCTCTTCAAGATCTTCAATCTTTCTTGTGTACATAAGGTCGCGATTTACATCACGATGAACCTTTTCAAGACGATATAAAAGCGCATCAAGATATCTTGGGATCTGAGATAAATGCTCAAGCTTTGTTGAACTTATAAAGCCCTTATACACAAGCTTATCAAGATTTTTGGCCACATCCTTGTAGGTATAGGCAACAGCAAGATTCAACTGACCTTTAAGAGCTCGTTTAATATCATGAGCCTTACATAAGATCTTATCAACATAAGTACATAGATTGAGCGCTGTATCATTAAGATCAGCTCTTACCTTTAACACAAGATCATTAAATGACTTTTCATCATACACAGGAGCGCCTTCCTTTTGCATGATGATATCAATAGCTCCTAGCATCAGATCATTGATTAAATCCTTTACCTGACCTAACGGCTGATAGTACATTGAAAGCTTTGACTTGTTTGGAAGATGCTGCTCTAAATATGAGGTCGGATCTTTAATTGAAAGAGCTATAAGCTTGCGCTGACCTGCCCACATCTTCTGAGACTGCACAAACTTATTGTCATAAAGCTCAAGACTTACACCATTACCTTTGTCGGTAAGTGCAGGATATGCAGTCACCTCAAGAGAGCCGTGCATTGTCTTCTGTTCTGATTTAATTGTGCCAAAAGACCAGCTGTTTACAGGAGCTGAGGCCTTATGGGTTGATACAACCTTTTCAAGGACGTTTTTCACTTCCTTTTGTAAAGAAGCTGTAAGTGCCTCAAAGTTTCTAGACTGCTTTACAACCTTTCCCTTTTCATCCTCAATTGAATAATTCATGAAAAGGTGCTTATCAATCTGAGTCTTATCAAAATCATCCGGTGTGATAACCTCACCCCCCATACGGGTAAGCTCTTTTGATGCCTTTAAATATAAATCATCCTTTGATGGCTCACCTAATGACTCCATCAGAGCCTGCGCAAAATTTGGTGCAGGAATAAGGTTCTTTCTAAGTCGTTTTGGCAAAGACTTAATAAGTGCGGTTAAAAACTCTAATCTTAAACCTCTAATCTGATAGGTAAACTCTTTTGCACTTACCTTGTTTAAAACAGCAAGAGGGATATGAACGGTCACACCATCATTCTTATCGCTTGGTTCAAAGATATAGCTTAATTTGAACTTAAACTTGTCCTGATACCAGAACTCTGGAAAATCCTGCTCGGTGATAGTATTGAAATTATCCTTAGTAACCAGATCAAGATTAAAATCCAAATAATGCGGATCGCTCTTTTGCTTATCCTTCCACCACTTTTCAAAATGGCGCATTGAGACAATATTCTCAGGAAGCTTCTTATCGTAGAACTCTTCAAGAACAGAGCTTTCAACTAATAAATCACGGCGACGAAGCTTATCCTCAACATGAGTTACCTCATCGATTAAATAAAGATTTCTAGTAAAGAAATCAAAACGGCAGTCAAGATCACCACCTACAAGACCATCTCTAATGAAAAGAGATCTACATAATGCAGGATCGATATTAGTATATAAAGCCTTTCTTCCCTGTTCGATTATAAGACCATATAAGGAAATGGTCATATTAGCGATGACAGCACCTTTCTTTCTTGACCAGTGAGGCTCCTGATAAGTCTTTTTAATTAAGTGACTGCCAACGGTTTCAATCCATAGAGGGTCAATCTTAGCTACAGTTTTAGCAAAAAGTCTTGAGGTTTCATTAAGCTCACTTGCGCAGATCCATTTTGGCTTTCTCTTTGAGAGCACTGATGATGGGTGTATTAAGAACTTAACACCACGTGCACCACAGTAAAGCTGTTTATCCTCATTATCAAAATGACCTACCTGAGAGATGATACCGCTTAGGATTGCTCTGTGAATTGATTCGTAGTTAGCTTTAACCTCGTTCAATTTATACTTTAAACCAACACTTGAGGCTCGAAGCTGTCTTAATAAATCAAACCACTCACGCACACGAAGATATGAGATGTACTCTGACTTTAGTTTTTTACGTAAGGCAGAGTTACTCATTTCCTTCTGACATTTGCAGATATAGTCATAGAGGTTCAGATAGGCAATAAAATCTGACTTCTCATCATCAAAGCGTTGATGACACTGTCTACTCTGCTCCTGCTTATCAAGAGGTCTTTCACGAGGATCCATTACAGCTAAGGCAGCAACAATAACGAGTACCTCAGACAGACAGCCCTCTTTATTCGCTTCAATAAGCATACGGCCTAAACGAGGATCTGCAGGAATTCTTGAGAGGTCAAGACCAATCTTTGTAAGAGAAATTAAATCTGTAGTAAGTCCTTTTGATTCATTGATGGCTCCAACCTCTTCAAGAAGACGGATACCGTCTGTTACCTGACGCTGCATTGGAGGATCAATAAAAGGAAAGCTGTTGATATTTCCAAGCTTTAATGAAACCATCTGCAAAATTACAGCTGCAAGATTGGTTCTTAGAATTTCAGGATCGGTAAAGTCCTGACGCAGATCAAAATCCTCTTTTGAATAAAGTCTTACGCACACGCCTTCACTGACACGACCGCAGCGACCTTTTCTCTGTTCAGCACTTGCCTTTGAAATCTTTTCTACAGGAAGTCTTTGTACCTTTGTACGGGCTGAGTATCTGCTAATACGGGCAGTACCAGGGTCAATCACATATTTAATTGATGGTACAGTAAGTGAGGTTTCTGCAACGTTAGTACATAAAACAATTCGTACACTTGTGTGCGGTGCAAAAATCTTATTCTGCTCTGCTGTGGCAAGTCGTGCGTATAAAGGCAGGATCTCTGTGTTTGACAGATGAGCCTTTTTCAGGAACGCTGCAAGATCCATAATCTCGCGCTCTCCAGGCAGGAAGACTAGGATATCGCCCCTGCCGTGCTCTTTAAAGAGGTATTTAACAGCTTTTAGTACACCGTTTCTAAGATCAAGCTCTGATACTTCGCACTCATCATCATCCTCAGAATCTTCAGAAACATCGTTTAAAGGCATATAGACTACATCTACAGGATATGTTCTACCTGATACCTCAACAATAGGTGCATTATTAAAGTGCTCTGAGAAGCGGGCGGTGTTAATGGTAGCTGAAGTGATAATAAGCTTTAAGTCTTTACGCTTTTCTAATAGATTTTTCAGATAACCTAATAAAAAGTCGATATTAAGCGAACGCTCATGAGCCTCATCGATGATGATGCAGTCATAATTTAGAAGAAGTCTGTCCTGCGCAGTTTCAGCAAGTAGAATACCGTCAGTCATTAACTTAATGTAGCTTGTATCGCTTGTTACATCTGTAAAACGTACCTTATAACCTACACTCTGACCTAATTGCTCATTAAGTTCACTTGAAATACGGGTAGCTACCGCACGGGCAGCAATACGACGAGGCTGAGTATGACCTATATAGCCATAACGGCCAAGGCCTGCCTCAAGACACATCTTAGGGATTTGAGTGGTTTTACCAGAGCCTGTTTCACCTGCGATGATGACAACCTGATTTTTTTTGATTAGATCAATGATTTCATCTTTTTTAGAGGCAACAGGTAAATTCTCATCATATGAAAATTCAGGAAGATTCTCCTGTCTTGCGCTAAAGAACTTTAAGTATTCTTCAAGTTTCTCACTTATAGCAAGCTCTCTGTCTATAAGAGTACTTTCATCTTTTAGAGAGCTTAATTTCTTAAGCTCTCTTGATAAAATATGGCGATGTTTATAAGTTAGATTATTAAATTTTTTTTTTACGTTATTTATAAACTGATCTAATTGATTACTCATATTTAACTGTATTCATCATCGTCATTGATACTGTCGAAAAACAGCCTGGTTTCTATTTTACTGCGACGACTGTGATCTTCACTCTCACTCTTTTTAAGTTCCATCTTAGCTTTTCTTACGCGCTCAAATTCTGCTGCGCGCTCGGATGCAAGGTATAAACCTGCACGGCGTATTTTATCACCATAAAGTTCAAGTACAACAAGGCTTACCTTGATTAAGTTTACAGTATCTCCATATTGAGGATAGCCACCGATATGGTGAGACATCAGCTGACCTAGAGTCAGAGTCTTTTCATAGGTGGTTAATTCAAAGTCGTATTTTTTAGCAAGTTCAATCATTGGAGTTGAAGCTGAGTAAATCTTATCTCCATGATACTGATTATGGTTCTTCTCTTTGAGCTTGTGCGAGAAGATGGCACTTAAAAGTGTCTCATCAGCATCTGTACAGATAATGGAGATAATATCTCCTATACGTACCTTGGTATCACCATGAGTCTTGATTAGTTTACCTTCTCTAAAGAGAGCTGCAATGGTGGTGCCTTTAGGGAATGAGATTGAGCGCAGTGGAGCACCTTCAAAGCTCTCATCTTTAATGCGGTAATTTAAAAGCTCATAGTCATTAGAGAGCATAATACCGACACTTGATTTGGTAATAGGTGTGGCAACAGATGGAGCGTATACCTTTAAAAGCTTTGATAAAGGCATCACAAGTGAGCCTTGGAACAGTAATGATGCTATAACCACCACAAAAGCCACATTAAAGTAAAGCTGAGGATGGTCTAAATTTGCAAATACAGGATAGATGGCAAGTACAATAGGTACAGAGCCGCGAAGTCCCACCCAGGACATAAAGATTAAATCCTTATTGCTATAGGCTTTAAAAAA
>JGI24710J26742_10003853_pt1 | contig 12599 bp, 14 predicted proteins | sample BioPla2DNA2_FD_26742 | JGI IMG/M metagenome (IMG submission 26742) | reverse complement strand
TTTATTTTATATATCTCGTTTGAAAGTCTTGCGTATAAATCGGGAGAAACGGTCTCTGCTCTCTGTCCTGGGTCTATCCCGACCGCATTAAAGGCATTAAGCAATTCTTCTTTATCGAGCTTCAGCTCTCCTGCACTCATGGAGTTTAGGAGAGTTTTCCTTCTTTGTGAAAAGGCGGATCTGTATGTCGCCCTGAAAAGCTCCGGATCTTTGAGCTCTACATTGAAGTTTTTTCTGGGAATCAATTGTATAACAGCCGAATCCACCTTTGGTCTTGGCATAAAATCTTCACTTTTAAGTTCAAAGAGTTTTTTCGTCTCACAGAAATAGTTTACAAACACCGAAAAAGCGCCGAACTCACGGCTCCCCTCAGATGCGCATATTCTCTCTGCCGTTTCCTTTTGAAGCATGAGCGTTATCTCGGAAAAGAGCTTTGCTTCTATGAGCTTTGCGACCATAGGACTTGTAATATTGTATGGCAGATTTGCACAAAAAATGATTTTTTCAAACTCTCCCGCCTTTGATGCAAGCTCTTTAAAGTCTGTTTTTAAGGCATCTGCTTTTACTATCTCAACATTATCTCTGTCTACAAGAGTCTCTTTCAAAAGCGGCACAAGTCTTTTATCGAGCTCTATGGTGATGAGCTTGGCTGCCCTGAGGGATAGCTCATAGCTGAGACAGCCCGCTCCGGGCCCAACCTCGAAAACAAGGCTCTCGGAGTCTGCACCCGACAGCTCGGCTATTCTTTCGGGAATACTCGGATTAATTATGAAATTCTGTCCCAGAGACTTCGAGAATTTAAAGCCGTATTTCGGAAGTATTGTTTTTAAAAACTTGGGATCGGCAAGTCTGTTTTTCACATTAATATTTCTTTTGAAAAAGCGCTTCGCTTTTTATCATGTCCTTCGTTGGTATCGATTTCAATCACTCCGAGGTAGCTAAAGCCGTAGCGTTCTATACTCTTTAGCATTGGTTTGTTCTTAGCATGCGTATCGACAAACAAAAACTTTTTCCCCGCATCTGCAGACATTCTACCCGCCTCGGTGAAGACCCTTTGCGCAAAAGCTCTGCCGCGGAATTCCGTATCAACCATAACCCTGTGTATGGCGGCAGTTTTTCCGGCAATATCTCCGGAAATAAATTCCCTGTATTCTTTTTCGTCTCCTAAAATCAGAGTAAAATAGGCAACAATTCTATCTTCGGATTCGAACAGATATCCTCTTCCCTGCTCTATATCGCTTTTTATGAGCCCCACATGCGGTTCTTTATTCTGCCACTGGTCCACGCCCATTTCTTTAAGGCCATCGGCGCAGCGGTCTCTGATGGCTATAAGCTCTTCAATGTCTTTATACTCTGCTTTTCTAAACTTAATTTCTTCTATCATACCCGCTCACCTCACATTTTTATTGTATACGAGTCTTAAGCTCGACCCGTCTTCACCTTTTATTAATCCTATGCTGTAGTAACCCAAATCTGATATCAGCTCTCTTAGAAAAATGTCATTCTCCCTTATTAAAATCAGCATTTCTTTTTTTGCCATTCCCAGAGCGAGTTCTTCGGCAAACTGAAGCATCTCGAGCGCATAGTTTTCACAGCTGAACTCTGCCTGAAGTATGATATGGCTTATTATTGCGCTCATATCTCTGAGAGGCGCTATGACACCCTCGAAAAACTCTATCTTGAAAAACTCTTTTTCTCCCATTCCGAGATAACCGATGTCTAAGAGCTCTGTTTGATATATCCAGCCTCTGCCGGCCTTAAGCTCGTTTTCTAAACTTTGGATAAACTCATAGTCCACCTTTTCGCCTATGGCCTCCGCAGTATCGAGACAGAGATTTTCTATATACGGCAAATCCTCGGCACTTGCGGGCCTAAAATCTGTTTTTTCATCGTTCTCAAGCTCTTCGTTCTTAAGCAGCAGCACATCCTCATCGCTTAGTACCTTGCGCTCCAGCATATCCGGTCTCTTTCTTTGGGTTCTAATGAGCTGCTCCCGTCTGCGCCAGCGCTCTATCTCCCTGTGGTTTCCCGAAAGCAGAACCGGAGGAACTTTCATACCTTCCCAAACATAGGGTCTGGTATATTGAGGATATTCCAAAAGGCCGTCCCAATGGCTTTCTCCGACAAAGCAATCTTCCTCTCTGAGTACCCCCGGAACCATGCGCAGCACCGCATCAGCTACAGCCATAGCGGCTATCTCTCCCCCGCTTATCACAAAGTCGCCCAGACTTATCTCCTCGTCTACACAGCACTCTATAAATCGCTCGTCCACTCCCTCATAGTGCCCGCAAACCAGAATGAGCTGGTCATAGTCTTTTACCAGTCTTTTTGCGACTTCCTGGTTGAAGACCTCTCCCTGCGGGCTTAAGTATATTACTCTTCTTTTTCTCTCGGGATTTGTAGCAATGACGCTGTCTAAGCAGGATTTGAGCGGCTGGGCATTCATAATAAGGCCCAGACCTCCGCCGTATGGATAATCATCCACCTGCTTCTGTTTATTTTCTGTAAAATCTCTTATTTGTACCGTGTTGACAACTATCTTCCCTGCCGTCTGCGCCCTGCCTATGATGCTGGAATCCATCATGGCAGACACGGCTTCGGGAAAGAGAGTCAAAATATCTACTCTGTACGCTTCTCTCATTAAGCTACATTCCTTCTATCAAACGAACTTTTATAAGTCTTTTTTCAAGATCTGTTTCCAATATAAATTCGGGTTTTTCCGGAATGAGGCGCTCCCTCGAGCCCTTTACCACATAGATAATGCCGGCCGGAGTGTCTATAAATTCCGCTAACTTGCCTATACTTCCCTCTTTTTCGTCTATGACCTCTGCGCCCAGCAAATCCTGTAAGAAATAATGTCCTTTGGGAAGCTTCGCCTCTTCTCTCCAAATGAAAACAGCCTTATTCCTAAGCTCTTCTGCGCTTTCCTTATCATCTATTGATCTGAGCTTTACAAGTAATCTGCCCTTATGAGGCCGGCTTCCCTCGACATCATAAGGCTGTTTATCTATGTAAAATGTTTTAAATTTCTTTATAAATTCAAGGGAATCAGCCTCGGACTCGAGCTTAATCTCGCCCTTAACGCCGTGTGTTCCCACTATTTTCGCTATTCTGATATACTTGTCCATATAATAAAAAAGCGATTTTTGGGGGCATTATCCGCCCCCTAAAATCAATCCATAATGTCCACAGAGACTCTTTTTCTCTTTTTTCTGGCCACAGACTTCATAAGGGTTCTTATCTCCTTGGCTATCCTGCCATGGCGGCCTATGACCTTGCCCATATCGGAATCAGCAACTCTCACCTCGAAGACTATGTCGTTGCCGTTTCCTTTGCGCTCTGTAATCGATACCTCGTCGGGATTATCGACAAGGTTTCTAACAATATACGTAAGAAGTTCCTTCATTATTAAGCCTCTGCTTTCTTGATAAGGGCTCTGACTGTATCTGTAGGCTGTGCGCCCTGGGAAACCCAGTACTTTGCACGCTCCAGATCAACTCTGAGCTTGTCGTTTTCTGCTGAAGGATCATAAACTCCGATCTCTTCAATAACCTTGCCGTTGCGTGCGGTGCGGGAATCTGCAACAACTATTCTGTAAAAAGGCATTTTCTTTGCACCTACTCTTTTTAGCCTGATCTTTACCATCTTTTCACCTCCGTTTTCTTTTTCTCNACTAATATATTTAAAAACCGGGAAATCCGCTTATACCCGGGAATCCGCCCATTTTGCCCAGTTTTTTTCTCTTCTTTCCGCCCGCCGTCATGCTCTTCACCATTTTGTTCATCATCTCATACTGCTTTAAGAGTCTGTTTAGGTCACTTACATTGGTGCCGCTGCCCGCTGCTATTCTCTTCTTGCGTGAGCTGCCGAGTATGTTCGGGTTTTCGCGCTCTTTGGGAGTCATCGAAAGAATCATGGCCTCTGTCTTCTTCATGATATCCTCATCGGGCTTGACTCCTTTGAGCCCGCTCATTCCGGGAATCATTGCCGCTATATCTTCTAGTGAACCCATACTTTTAATCTGCACAAGCTGATCGTAGTAGTCTGCCAATGTGAACTTATTTTTTTTGAGCTTTTCTGCCAGCTCCGTCGCTTTTTTCTCATCAAAGCTCTTCTCGGCCTTTTCGATAAGAGAAAGCACATCACCCATTCCCAAAATCCTGCTCGCCATTCTGTCGGGATAAAAGGGCTCAAGCTTATCCATTTTTTCGCCGGTTCCCGTAAACTTTATGGGCTTTCCCGTCATCGCCGTGACCGAAAGGGCGGCTCCGCCTCGGGCATCGCCATCTAATTTGCTGAGAAGCAGGCCCGTAATGTCGAGCTTNTCGTCNAAGCTCTGAGCGACATTGACCGCATCCTGACCTGTCATGGCATCGACAACGAGCATAATCTCCGAGGGTTTTACAGCTTCTTTTATGCTGATAAGCTCCTGCATAAGCTCTTCGTCAATATGCAGTCGGCCTGCCGTATCTATAATGACAAGATCGTTGCCGAATTTTTTGGCGTGGGCTATACCCGCCTCGGCTATCTGCACCGGATTGCCCTTTCCCTGCTCGAACACGGGAACATCCGTATCTTTTCCGAGCTTTATAAGCTGGTCTATTGCCGCCGGTCTGTAGACATCACAGGCAACAAGGAGCGGTCTCTTCCCGAGCTTTTTTTGATTCAATGCGAGCTTTGCGGCATTCGTCGTTTTGCCGGCACCCTGCAGGCCGACCATCATGACAACACTCGGGCTCTTAGATGATAGATTGAGTTTTTTGTTCTCACTGCCCATGAGCGCAGTGAGCTCGTCGTTGACTATTTTTATTACCATCTGTGCCGGAGACAGACTTTCGAGCACCTCTTTGTTTTTAGATTTTTCGGAAATGCGATTGACAAAATCTTTGACCAGCTTGAAGTTGACATCAGCCTCCAGCAACGCGAGCCTGACATCGCGCATAGCCTCGTTTATGTCCATCTCCGTAAGTCTTCCTTTGCCCTTNAGCTTTCGGAAGGTTGTTTCTAATTTTTCGGACAGGCTTTCAAATGCCATTTATATCTCCTTTGTATTCCACTTGAGTTCCTCAGACGCAATGCTTTTAAGTCGCCGGGCGCTCTTACTGATTACCTCTTCTGATGCTTCCTTATCTTCTAAATTCATCTCTTCCAGCTCTCGTCCGATGCCGGCCAGTTCATTGGCTAAGCCTTCCATAAAACTTATAAATCCGAGACTGCGCTCCGCCTCTGAAAGCGTGTTCTCCGCCCTGCCCAGAGCATCCCAGATACCTTGGCGGGAAAACCCGAATTTTTCAGCTATTTCTGCAAGGCTGAAGTCTTCGTTATAGTAGAGGTCGTAATATTCTCTCTGCTTATCAGAGAGCAGGCCGGAATAGAAATCAAAAAGTCTGGCTCTTTCGACTATATCCATCTTGGATGCCCTCCTTCAAAACAGTTCTGTGAGATCCGGTGTTTTTCACTTTCGCAATTATACGTTTTCGTTCCAATGCTGTCAAGAGTTTTCTTTTACAGCGTAAATAATTTTCTGATGTCTTCTCTCTCTCATTTATGTTATACTAAATCATGTACTTCGGGAGGTAATTATGGAGATAAGAAAACTTGAATTAGGCCCCGGCATAAGGCTCACAGCTGTAAGCTCGGATAAGTTTAAATCCTCCAGATTCTCCGTCTCAATGCTAAGCAGCTTGGACTCTGAGACAGTCAATGCGCACGCCCTCATTCCAAGAGTATTGCTGAGAGGCAGTAAATTCCGCAGAAATTTGACTAAGATAAGCCGTTACTCCGATGAGCTTTTTGGCCTGAATGTTTCTTCTTTAAGCCGCAAATATGGAGAAAAGCACGGTGTTGGCCTTGCGGCTTCTTTTACCGATGCAATATACCTGCCCGAGGGATATGTCGCTAAGATAATAGATTTTATCTTTGAGCTGCTTTTACAGCCGGCCACNAAAGGCGGACTCTTCCTTCCTGAATATGTGGAGAGCGAGAAANGCAAGCACATAGAGGCATTAAAATCCATTAAAAACAACAAAGAGCTTCTTGCCTATTTTAANTTCTTAGCTTCCATGTTTGAGGGTGAGACTTACGCCATAAATCACCACGGGGATATTGAAGGCTGCGAAAAGCTGAACTATATTTCTCTTTCAAAGGCATATAAAAAGCTTCTTACATTTTCAAAAGTTGAGCTCTTTTACTGCGGCTCACTCAGCTCAGATGAGCTTATGTTCCGCCTTATGATGCCATTGGCAGGGCTCCCAAGGGCCAAGAGAATAGATATTCCGGAGACAAATATTCTATACGCTCCGCCGCACGAGGATATAAATTTCTGCTTTGAAAAATCGGACACAACACAGGGCATAGTTTATTTGGGCTTTAGAATCGGAGAGTATTTCAAAACCGCGGATCTTGCCTCCCTGAGAGTATTCAACACTTTCTTCGGCAGTTCTATAAGCTCCAGGCTCTTTAAAAATATAAGGGAAAAGCTCTCGCTCTGCTATGAAATCTACTCAAGTTATGACCGCTTTAAAGGAAGCTTTTTTATATTTGCAGGCATTGACTTTGACAAGTTTGAGCTCGCCAAGAATGCAATTTTAACTGAAATTCAAGCTGTGGCCGATGGAGAATTCAGCGATGAGGAGCTGAGCATGGCTAAAAAAGTGGCATATTCTGATCTTCTCTCGGTCTTAGATTCTCCCGGAAAGCTGGAAAGTTTCTTTCTCGCTATGAACTTGAGCGGCAAAGACGCCCAGCCTCATGAGTTTGCAGCTGCCTGCATGGAGGTAGGGCGTGAGGACATAATAAATATTGCCTCAAGCCTTCGCTTAGATACCGTTTATTTTATGACTTCGGAGGAGAATAAGTGACCGAACTCAAGAATATAAAAAATACAGTTAATGAGAATGTCAGCTCTGTTAAACTGGACAACGGACTTACAATAATACTGGTTAAAAAAGATGGCTTCAGCTCATACTTTGCCGAGCTTGCGGTGAACTATGGCGGCTCTGTTTTAAATTATAAAATCGATGATAAAAACTTCAGTATTCCCGAGGGCACGGCTCACTTTTTAGAACATCAGCTTTTCACCAACGAAGACGGCCCCTGTGAGGAGTCCTTTTCGGAGATGGGCGCCTCCCCCAACGCCTTTACATCCCCAAGTATGACAGCCTATCACTTCGAGTGCAGCCGGAATTTTTATGAGAATCTTGCGACTCTCATTAATTTCGTGAGTAAGCCCTACTTCACCGCCGAATCGGTGGAAAAGGAAAGAGGGATAATCGCTCAGGAAATNAGCATGTCGCAAAACAGACCTTCATACAGGCTTTACAGAAACTTCTTAAATTCTCTCTTTGAAAGNCATGAGATAAGCTCANCAGTGCTGGGNACTGTGGAGAGTATTTCCGAAGTTGATGCCGANCTTTTATATAGGGTGCACTCTCACTTCTATATCCCTTCGAATATGCTCCTCACTGTTTGCGGAGATGTGGAAATTGAAAAGGTTATTGAGACTGTTGAAACTGCCAAGCTTTCCGCCAAAGGGCATATACCCGAGCCTGTTTATTCTGTTGAGGAGAGCATAAGGCCCTTTAGGCGTGAAACTTACGAGACCGCCGATATTGCGGCCACACAGCTCCTCTTCGGCTGCAAGTTAAAAGATTTAAGTCCCGATGAGACACATCTTTTTGAATACGCCTCTTTCTTGGGACTAAACGCTGTCTTCGGCCCCACTTCCGACTTCTTCTACGAAAACTACAACGCAGGACTCTTTCGCGGCTCTTTTGCGCTCTCTCTTGACACGGGCATTCTCTCTGCCCCCTATTTGACCTTCTCTTGCGAAAGTCAAAAGCCCGAGGAACTTCTTGCAAATTTTACCAAAGAGCTTGAACGCGTAAAATTGAAAGGTGTTAAAGAAGAAGATTTCAGGCGCTGTCTGAACGCACTCTTCGGACGGGAGCTTCGCTCCCTTGACTCCTTCTACGATCTGAGCTATGCTCTTAGCTCGGATTTCTTCAAGGGTCTCAACTACCTCGAAAGCTTCGAACTTTTTAACAAAATAAATGTTTCGGATATCAATAATTTTCTTAGACTTATAGAGCCCGGACACCTGTGTGTAGCGCAGTTAAATCCCAAGGAATGAGGCAATGTATATGGAAACAATGATTCGCGATGCCGCCATAAGCTTTCCGCTTTTAGGCGATTTTGTGATTAATCCGCCTGCAAGCTTCACGCTTTTCGGCAGAGAGTTTTATTTTTACGGTCTTATAACAGCCATCGCGGTGCTCTCTGCAGTAACTTTTGCCGCAAAAAGAGCTCCTAGATTCGGCATTGAAAGCGACCAGCTTTACGATCTTTTTCTCTGGATTATTCCCATCGGTATTATCGGCTGCAGGGTTTATTTTGTGGCCTGCAGCTGGGACTACTACAGACATCACCTTGATGAAATTATAAAAATTTGGAACGGCGGAATAGCCATGTATGGAGGAATAATCTTCGGAAGCTTGACGGCTTTGGTCTGGGCACGGATAAAGAAGATACCGGCAGGCGCTATATTCGATATCATAGGCTGCTCTATGCCGCTTGGAGCCAGCATAGGCCGCTGGGCAAACTTTATAAACCGAGAGGCCTTCGGCTATGAGACAGATTTTTTCATGCGTATGGGACTCACCAAGCCCTCGGGAGAAGCAATCTTTGTCCACCCCACGTTTTTATATGAGAGCATTTGGTCTTTTATCGGCTTTATTTTCCTTTTCTTCTGGATAAACAGGGGTAAAAGGCGTTATGACGGTCAGGCTTTCATTATATACATAGGCTGGTACGGCGCTGCCAGAGCGCTTATAGAGGGTTTTAGGACAGACAGTCTCTATCTTTTCGGCAGCGGAATAAGAGCCTCTCAGCTTGTGGGAATCCTTTCTGTCGCTGCGGCAGTCATTCTGCTTCTTATAAACTCCAAGAGAACACATAAGCCTATGTATGTGGAAACAGTTAAATCTAAAGAATCAGAAGCTTCGCTTGATGATGAAGAAAGCAATAAATATAATAAATAGGAGGTAAAAACCATGGCATTGGATCCCGAAATAAAAGATAAACTGAGCTCCAGCCTGAGCGGCTTAGGTGAAGTGGCAAAGGAACTTTGGAGCTACACCGGAAAGAAGGTTAAGGAAGTCGGAATTGAGGCTGAGAAAAAGGCCAGAAACATAGGCAGAATAACCAAACTTAACTCCGAGAGGACAGACGCCGAAAACAAACTCCTCAAAGATTACGCCGAGCTCGGCAGATATTTTTATGAGCAGAATTTAAGCAGCATACCCAATGAGTATGTGGCATTTTTCGACCAGATCAGGCTTTCTGCCGAGCGCTTGGAGAGTGTGAGCCGGGAACTCGGAAAGCAGTCTGAAAATGCCGAAGAGGCTCCTCTCGACTTTGACGCTGAAATGAGCTTCGAGCAAAGGGTTCTTGAAATTGAGAAGGAAATGGCAGCACGAAACAGCGCAGGAGCGGAAACAGATGCGCCGGATCCGGATACACCTGATGCAGACGTTTAGGAAGTAAGAAAAGCAAAAAGTCGTGTGAACTTTTCGCACGACTTTGGAATATTCTAAATTATGGATTTTGAAAAATATATGAAAAGAGCCCTTGAACTCGCCGAAGAGGCTTCCTTGCTCGATGAGGTTCCTGTGGGGTGTGTAATTACGGACTCCGACGGGAACATCGTCAGTGAGGGCAAAAATCAAAGAGAAGGACTCTCCGACGCCACTGCGCACGCCGAAATTTTGGCNATAAGAGAGGCAACAAAAACGCTGGACAGACTCATTCTAGACGATTGCACAATCTTTGTGACGCTGGAGCCCTGCCCCATGTGCGTCGGCGCCATAATAAACTCTCGTATAGGCCGAGTTGTCTACGGCGCAAAAGAGCCTAAAAGCGGAGCCTGCAGCTCTGTTATTAATCTCTTTGAGGAACGCCTCGGCCACAAGCCCGAAATTTATTCGGGAGTTTTAGCTGAGGAATCTGCTGCTCTTCTGTCTCGCTTCTTCAAAGACAAGCGCTAGGCTTTGACAGTGCCGTCGCTGTTGAATAACGGCAGCTTCTGCAGATAGACAATATCCTCCCGATTTTGCGCATCCCCCTCAGCTAAGACCGCCATCTTGCCGACAACTTCGCCGCCGCAACGGTGTACAAGCTCTTCCATAGCGCTGAGCGATTCGCCCGTGGATATTACATCGTCAACTATTATTATTCTCTTACCCTCTATAAGCTTGGCATCTTCCGTATCGAGAACCAGCTTTTGTATGTGCATTGTGGTTATCGACCTGACCTCCACTTCAAAGATCCCCTGCATGTATGCTTTTGCGCCCTTTCTGGCAACAAAATATTTTTCCCCGCCCCTCTGTCTTGCCATCTCGTAGACGAGGGGTATTGCTTTGGCCTCAGGAGCAATCAGATAGTCATATTCGGGAGCCCTTTTAAGCAGCTCTTTAGCCGAATGTTCAGTGAGCTCTACATCTCCGAACATGACAAAGGCCCCTATATAGAGCTCGTTGCTGACCTTGCAGAGCGGCAGATCTCTCTTTAAGCCTGCTATATCTATGGTGTAATGCATAAAATCCTCCAATTTAAACTTATTCGTAACATGGTAATTATACCTCTGCGCCATGGACTGTCAAGGATTCAAGAACGTTTTACTTCAGCTGGCATTTCAATCTTAGTTCATTATTCACATATTGTTAAGCATAAATCCTCAAATTTATATATAGTTATTAAAATTTAATTTTTTTACCTCATTTTTCAGACAAAAAATCTTGATTATTGCTCTGCGCTGGTGTAAACTGATGACCAATCATTTTTCTGTTTAGCACTTTAAATCGCCAAACGGACAAGATGAAATATTTTAAAGGAGAGAAGATCTATGGAAGACAAACGCGGTTCCTGGGGAAGCAATTTTGGATTTTTGATGGCAGCAATCGGCTCCGCTGTCGGTCTTGGAAACATCTGGGGCTTTCCCTACAAAATGGGCAAAGGAGGGGGCTTTGCTTTTCTCCTTATTTACATCTTGTGCGTTATCTTTATCGGTTTTGGTGTAATGCTCGGCGAGCTTGCGCTCGGCCGTAAGACGGGCAGCTCCGCAGTGGGCACCTATGCATACTTTTCAAAGAACCACAAGTGGATTGGATATCTTGGAGTTGTATCCGCATTCGTGATCCTCGCTTTCTACAGTGTTTTGGGCGGCCTTGTAATGAGATACATGGTCGGTTTCATGCTTCAGCTGCTTGGACTGGACGGTTTTTCCGGCCAGGGTCTCGGTTTTTTCGGAAGTTTTCTTTTTGATTACGGCGGGATGCTCTTTTTCTTCGCCCTATTCGTTTACATGAATGTAGCAATTGTCAGCGGGGGCATTGAAGAAGGCATTGAAAAGTTTACCGTTTACGGTATGCCTGCCCTCTTCTTTCTGTTGATCTTTGTCGCTGTTTACGTGGCNTTCCAGCCCGGCGCCATTGAGGGATATAAGTANATGTTTAAGCCCAACTTTGATGTCTTCAAAGAACCCGGCGGCTTCTTTAATGTTTTAAAGCTTGCGGCAGGACAAATGTTCTTTTCTCTCTCTCTCGGCATGGGCGCCATGATAACATACGGCTCATANCTTTCTAAGGAAGCCAATTTGCAGCGCAACGCTTTTATCATNCCGATTGCCGACACGATAATGGCTCTTCTTGCAGGCTGCGCCGTCATGCCCGCNTGCGCCGCATTCGGAATTGACTACGGCGGCGGCCCCGGNCTTCTCTTCGTTTCTATGCAGACGGCTTTCACAAAAATGGGAACCTTCGGAAACTTTGTCGGGATGACTTTCTACTTCCTTGTTCTTATTGCAGCCATAACCTCTTCGATTTCTCTTCTGGAAGTTTGCGTCTCCTATTACGTTGACAAAAAGCTCAAAGAGGGAAAAGATGTAAACAGAACAAATGTTGTCTTGGTCTGCGCGGCTCTGGCTTTCGTTGTAGGGCTGCCTGTCGCCCTTGATGCTCTGGGCAGCGGGGGCGCTGCCGTGAAGGCCCCCTTCGAGATTCTCGGCATGACAATCGGCGATGCCTCCACAGGCTACAGGACTTGGAACGACTGTTGGCTCGACTTTTATGACATGATTTCCGAGGGCGTGTTCATGCCGCTTGGAGCTATTTTGATGAGCCTGCTCATAGGCTGGAAATACAAGACCAAGACCATATATGATGAGTGCGAAATCGGCGGTTATACATTTAAGGGAAAGGCTTTCTTCGATATTTGCTTTAAATATGTTATTCCGGTCGGCGTGGCCTTTGTTCTCTACAGTCAGATTAGGGATTTCTTCGGCTGATAAAACTTGAGTTTTCAAGAATTTCAAGCTGCGCGCGAAATTTCGTGCGCAGTCTTTTTATATCTTACAGCTTTTGAAATTTTTACATTCAAAACAAAGAGCTTGAAAGAAAGTCAGAGATATACTATTATTAATAGTTGACATTCTTATTATTTTCTTTTCCTGGAGTGGCGGAGTTGAGAAGAGTTCTTAGGGGCTTTTTGCCCATTTTAATTCTTATATTGTTTTTACTTATGCAGGGCTGTACCGGCAGAGTCGG
>JGI24710J26742_10003847_pt1 | contig 12613 bp, 6 predicted proteins | sample BioPla2DNA2_FD_26742 | JGI IMG/M metagenome (IMG submission 26742) | reverse complement strand
TAAATACCATCCAAGGAAATTGTACCCTTCTTTTGTTGGTTCAGTAGGTTCGGTAACCAACTCACCTTTTTTGAGTGTTTGAGCGGGGGCTTCTCCTACTCCTTCATTTAAATCAAATGTGATAGTATATGTTTTCTTTCCACAAGAAACTAATGTTAATAATAAAACAAATATTGTAATTATATTTAATATCTTTTTATCCATTTTACATTCCATTAGTATTTATTTAGAAAATCTTCTTTAAATTTTTTAACTAATTTTTCTTGCCAATTTGATGTTGGTGCTAATTCACCAAAGAAAAATCTTAACGTTTCTGGTTCTCTTGTAAATTTCAAACCACCGATTAAATCTCTATTCTTATAGAGCCAAATAATTCTATCAACTGCATAATTGATATGTGAAAGTGTAAATACTCTTCTTGGAATCGCAAGTCTAACAAGTTCCATATCAGCTAACTTTTCAGTTCCATCAGGATTTCTCACTTCTGATAATGTTCCTCTTTCCATCCCTCTAATACCACTAACAATATAGAGTGCTGTAGCTAAAGCACCTGCAGGGTATTCTTCTTGTTTAATATGAGGAACGAAACTTCTTGCATCTAAGTGACAACCAAGACCACCACCAGGCGTTACGACTGGAACTTTATGTTTTACTAATTCATTAACCATATAATCAATAAAGATTGGCCCTTGACTAATAACATCAAATTCCATTGATTCTTCTAAACCAACAGCAATCATTTCCATTTCTCTTGTGCTCATGCCGCCATAAGTTAAGAATCCTTCATACATTACTACAAACTCTTTCATTTTATTGTAGAGTTTTTCATCTTTTAAGACTATTCCGCCACCTTTTGCAAACCCAAACTTTCGCGCTGAGAAATAAACTATATCAAACAACTGACAAAACTCTTTAGTTATTTCACTAATCGGTTTATTTTCAAATCCTTTTTCTCTAACTTTAATAAAATATAAGTTATCTTGCAGTAAACTAGCATCTAAAACAGTCATAACTCCTGCTTTTTTACATCTTTCAGTAACTGCTTTAGCATTTTCAAAACTAATTGGTTGACCACCAATTAAATTAGTTCCCGCCTCAATTCTTAAAAAGGCGATTTCTTCTTTACTATATTTTTTAAAATAGTCATCTAATTTCTTTAAATCTACATTGCCCTTAAATGGATAATCACTTTGGATCTTTAAACCTTCATCAATAATTAATTCATCTACAATTCCGCCCATAGCGAGAATGTGAGATTTAGTCGTTGTAAAGTGATAGTTCATCGGCGTTCTTGTATTAGGTTTAACTAGCGCTCTACTNATAATATGCTCACAAGCACGGCCTTGGTGAGCAGGTAAAAAGTAAGGTAAACCTAAAAGGCTTGTTACANCTTTTTCTAAACGATAAAACGTCTTNCTGCCAGCATACGCTTCATCAGCACGCATTGAGGCAGCTAACTGTTCATCACTTGAAGCGTTCACGCCACTATCAGTTAACATATCTAAAAACACATCTTCATTTCTTAATAAAAATGTATTGTTAGTAGCTTTAGTGATTGCCTTATACCTTTCATCTACATCTAACAAATTTATTTTTGAAACAACCTTTGGTTTATGTAACTCTAATGGTTGTTCCTTTAAATACTTCATCTCAATTCTTTTCATATTAATCTCTCCTAACTCTTTATAATAAAAAAAGATTCATCCGTTAAGGACGAATCTAAAAATAGACCGTGGTACCACCTTAATTCACTACTATTGTAGCCTCAAATTAGTTTTAACTGGACTAGACCAGGATACGCTCCTATAAATGTAACTTGTAAATCTTTTTTGAAATACTTCCACCAAATGTATTCTCTCTGTTCATTGAAAAAGAAATACTCTTTTTTATAATCATTGCCTATCAGATTAATTTTTAATTACTACTATAATACTATTAAAAAACTTTTTTCGCAACAAAAAATATATTTTTTATTTCTATTTGCTTTATTTTGGACTTATTCTACCTCTTTTAACATCTTTCTAATCTTTCTTAATTCTTTATTAGCGTCAATATACCAATTATTAGAAAAGACACGATAAACATTCCAACCACGAGCTTTTAAATACTTTTCTTGGTGAAGTAAGTTTCTTCTTGCAGTTACATTAGTATCATTAACAATATCGCAAATAATACCTAACTTATACTCTTTTTCTTCTTCATCATAAATTGCTAAATCAATATAATGTTCACCAGCACCAATAGAAGTATGAACATTGTATTTTAAACCTTCTAAACGTTTCTTAATATCAAGTGCTAACTCTTCAGTTAAAGCTCTTTGCGTCTCTTCTTCTTTAGAGTGTAATTCTTGTAAGACTAACTTCGCTAAATCTTTCTTGCCGTTAGAAATGAAATAACAATACCTCATAAAATCTTTTAAAAGTTTTGGTCCTGCGCCTTGTAAATCTTCGACCTTAAATTCTTCAGGATACAAAGATGAAACAAAATAGATTTTCTTCTTCGCACGCGTTACCGCAACGTTAAGTCTGTTTTGACCACCTTCATGGTTTAACCAGCCAAATCTTCTTTTTACAGTTCCTGTTTTATCTTTCGCATAACCCATTGAAAAAATGATAATATCTCTTTCATCACCTTGAACATTTTCAATGTTTTTAATGAATAAACTTTTATCTTCATTATCTTCAGTTCTCATTAATTCTTCTTCAAACTGGCGTTGATATGTGCCTTTTTTAAAGATTTCTTTATCGATATGATTTTCAATTAAATCTCTTTGCGCACTATTAAAAGTAATGACGCCAATCGTTTCATTATTTTTACGAGTTCTAAAAATCTTCTTAATTATCTTAACAACTTCTTTTGCTTCTTCAACATTTTGTCTATTATGGAAAATACCTTCTTCCACATGTACATATTCAATCGGTGGTTTAGGACTTTCTTTTTGGTTAGGTGAAACGATTAATTTACCATCATAAAAAGCATAATTAGAAAAAGAAATTAACTCTTCATAATTAGATCTATAGTGATAGTTTAATAGCGTTTCTTTATATTTATATCTCGCTAAGTCTAATAAACTTTTCGCATCTAATGAAACATCTTGTAAGATTTCTTCTTCAAAGAGTTCATCTTCATTATCAATTCTCCCAAAACCTAAGCTTGATGGTCTTAACTGTTTTGGATCCCCTGCTATTACAACCTTTTTCGCACGATAAATTGAAGGGATTCCCTTTTCAACATACATCTGTGATGCTTCATCAAATATAACTAAATCAAAAAGTCCGTGCTCTAAAGGAATTAACGAACTAACAACCTCAGGAGTCATCATCCAAATTTTAATACTTTCAAATAACTCTGGTTGAAAGTGATTAATAAACTCATTAACAGATGGTTTTTTAGCTGCTTCTAATATACGCTTGATATCCATAATTCTTTTCGCATTAGAAAAGTTTAATGCTTGTTTGTATAACTCCATCTCAAACGACTCAGTCGTTATTAATATCTTCTCAGCAACTAACGCTTCTAAACGTTCTTTCGTATCTTGATATTCATCAATCACACTTAAATCTTCTTGGTGGAGAGCTTTAAACTCTTCTAAATAACCTGTGTAATAAGCCCTAAACAAATATTCTCTAAACTTGGAAATATCAATTATATCTTTTACTAATTCATCTTCAGTAAGCATATTTAAGTATTTAATTTCTAATTTGTTTAATTCTAAATATGACGCTTCTAATTTAGGTAATCTATTTATATTTTCTAAAAGATAATTATTTACTCTTGCATCCTTAAGTAATAACTTTAAATACTTCTTCTCATATCTTCCTTTTTGAGCGAAATATAATAGTTTACCTTTATTCATTTTTAAGAAAATTTTTCTTAACTGAATCTTTCTAAACAAACCTGAAGTATTATAATCTTCAACAAACTCTAAATATCCTTCACTAAACTTCTTAAATTCTATCTTAGAACTTCTAGTTAATTTCTTTTCAAACCTTTTTACAACTGGATATCTACTAACTATCTTATGATATTCTAAATATTTTTTTAATTCACTATTACTATCAAATTTATCTTCTAACCCTTTTAAATCACTATAACTTAAGTTCCCAAAGTGTCTATTAAACATTTCATAAACACTTTTAGGTGTTAACTCTTCGTTTACTTCTCTATCTTTTAAATACTTATTTAGTAATTCAGAAACATTAAACCCATCAACTTCACCAAAGAGTAAATTAATAGTTCTATCTAATGTGTTAAGGAGTTCGGTAATCTCCGCCTCTGATTGATAGCGATCATTATTGATAGTCCTAATTGGTGGTGTTGGATCAATAAAATTACTAAGCATATTGTAGAAGTTAGTTTTATTTTCAGCATCATCTAAAAACATCGCGTATTTTGATGCGTTTTTGAGCCTTGAATAGATAACATCTAAAGCCGCTCTTTTCTCACTGACAACTAAGACATTTTCTTTGTTTAAAATGGCATTCGCAATTAGGCTTGTGATAGTCTGACTTTTGCCTGTTCCAGGCGGACCAAAAATAACAAGTTTTTGTTCCTTGTTTAATAAATCAATAACATTTTCTTGCGAGTCATTTAATTCGTTTATATATGTAATACTATCTTCATTTATCTTACTTTTATCTACCGCAAAAACAACTTCTTTTTCTTTTTTATATAAGTTTTCTTCATCAATTAAACCTTCCAATAATTCATTATATTTATTACTTTCAATAATCGCATTCATATCTTTTTGAATCATTGATGAATAAGGTTTATATCTTCCTAAAACAAGATATTGTCTAAGTTCAAAGTTACGATATTTTCTTCTTTCAAACTGAGCTTTTAATAAACTTTCAAACATTTCAAACTCAAACTTTTTAAATTTATCGTGGAGCGCCACACCATTTTTTTCATAATAATCAAACACTTCATCAGTCAAAGTGTGACGACTAAAACTTTCCACAAACGGATCTTTTTCCTTTAATGATTCTTTATCAAGTTTAGAAATCATTAAGAGTAAATCGTTATTATAAATGATATCTTTTTTATCATCTTTTTGAAGATAAAAATTTCTTCTGCTTCTTTTTAACGCCACCGGGAAAAACAGTAGTGGCGCCTTTATCGGAAACTTTTCCTTTCTTAAATATCCTTCAATATAAGGATAAGCAATATATAAATTATAAGCTCCCGTTTCCTTTAATTCTTTATTAACATTTCGATATAAATTCGTTAAGTCTTTAAATCTTCTTTCGTTTGGAAGTTCAAAATTATACCGTCTTGTTTTTTTGTTTGTGAGAAAGTCAATTAGATTTTCATCATCTTCTAACGTTGCCAAATCAAAGTTTCTTAACTTTTCAATTCTTCCCATATAAAGGTTCTGGTTATTTTTAGAAAGGTTAGTAAGTCTATCCTTATAATTATTTAAAACTTTATATGCTTTTTTAGATACCTTTACTTCTTTTATCTTCTTAGAACGATAATTATTAATGACTTCTAAAAAGTCTTTTGAGTAGTCTTTAATAAAATCTTTATCAATCCCTGGAACAGCTAAAAAATCATTAGTTTTGAGTGGCATTTTATTTACCATCTCAACTAACGCCTCGTCATTACAAATAAATGCATTTTCATTCTCAGCTCTTAACTGATCTCGTAACGTTAAAAGTTCTTCTAAAAACTCATTTTTGTATAACAATTAATATTCTCCCTTTCTAAATACCATACACTACTATTTTAACATTAAAATGAGACATTTTGCATATTTTCTATTATATGTAAAAAATACCACATCAGTGGCATTTTTACTTAAACTAATTTTTATCTATTTTTATTATCAACAAAACTTTAATATCTCTGGTGTTATCTTAGGGATACTTATAGTCCAAAACTCCCACCAACCACCGATAACATTCGCAATTGCAGCTATTGCATACACAACTGAAGTAAGCACCGCTAAACTGAAGATTGCAGCCATCAGTATACCCCAAACCGCAATATACACGCATAAAATTATGATTGATACAATTAATAAAATTAAAATTCTTAATACTATTGGAATATCATTAGTAGCTAAACTAACAACACCATTCCAAAATCTTGGTGTGATTGTGCTATATAAGAACTTCCACAACCAGACAACCGGATAATATAACTTCCCTAAACCTTTTAAATTAATATCATAATTCATTACTTAAAAANCCTCCTTTAANACCTACTCTAATTATATAGTTTTAACCACTATAAGTCAATTATAAGCGCCTTATCTTACTCGTCTTTTTCAAATACTATTTCTGGAAAAAGCGCTAAGTATTCTTCTTCTTTTTCGCGGTTATACCAATAGACAATTTGATTTGCTGAGATACTCGTAATTTTATATTCTAAATCTTCTCTACTCTTTATTAGGTCTTTGGCTTTTTTAGAAAACTGGACAACTTTTTTCCCATCATGAGTTACATACCCATTTTCTATTTTTAACTCATCACCAGGAAGCGCCTTCCTAACATTATATCTACTAAACTCAAAGTATCCTAAGAAAACATCAGAATATCCAAGTCTATAAACAAACCTCNTTGGCTCCTTAATTTCTTTATCATATTCAACAATTCTCAAGTTTTCTATTCTATCAACATAGTTAAATATTTTATGGTTTGTATGAATATTTAAATTATCCTTGGCTCTAGTTATACCAACATAGAGGACTCTTAAATCTGCATCTTCAAGATATTCAGTTGAATCATAATAAATGAATACATTATTAAACTCTTTCCCTTTAGCCTTATGAAGTGTTGAAACAACAAAAGGTGCTTCAATATAGAAATCATCTAGGTTAGTTTCAAGTAAATACTCTTTGAAATCACTAATAAAGACATCAACACCTGCGGTTTGTTTGAATTTATTTAATATTTTTCTGTATAGTTCATAGTCTTTAACTGTTTTATATCTCCCAGCAAAATTCTTAAATGTTTCTATCCAAATTTTATCCGTTATTTGGGTATTAAGATTTTTTGCTTTATACTCTAAAAGATTATAAAACTCTCTGATTTCATAAACATTGAAGGCTTTAACATTATCAGTTGCTTGAATTAACTCCGCCCTTCTTTCTTTTTTGTTTAATATGCCTGTTATTTGTAAAGCTTCTTCATTTGTTAAAGTAAGAATGGCTGTTGTTCCTCTTAATTTACTATTTAATATATCTTCAATAAACGGCATGATAAATCTTTGTCCGTTATACTTGGTTACTTTAATATGGCCTAACTCTTTTCGATGTGGGCGAATTTCTTTTTTCTTTAATCTATTTTTAATTAGTGAAGCAACTTTATTAGAAAAATCAATTAAGTTCTTTTTAGCTCTAAAATTTATGCCAAGTTCATAAAAGGCTTTATCTTTTTCGGCAAACATTCTAAAGTATTTTGAGTCAGCTCCTCTAAACTCAAAAATGTTTTGATCATCATCACCAACCGCAACAACTCTTAAGTTTTCATTATAATCAATTAGAGCCTTAACTAACTCGTATTCTTCTACATTCATATCTTGTGCCTCATCAATAACTAAAATCATTTTAGTTGCGATTGCAGGCTCAACTTCACGACTTTTTATCTTTTCCGTAGCCGCTTTAATTACACTATCAGTCTCCATAAGATTACCAACTTTTCCTAGCACATCAAAAGCAAACGAATGAAAAGTTCTTATATTGATATAATAAGCACTTGAACCAATTAAATCTGCTAGTTTTTCTTTAAAGTCTGTCGCAGCAACACGAGAAAAAGTCAACATTAAAAGTTGTTCAGACCTGATATCTTCGTTATATAAAATTGAAACTAATTTGTGAACTAATACTCTCGTTTTACCTGAACCAGGACCAGCCGCTACAGCAATAGTTTCATTATCTTTATCTTTAATTACCGCTAATTGTTCATCTGTAAGTTCACTGAAAAGTTCATTAAACCTAATTACACTCATATTAAGATTTAATTGTTCTTTCTTCTCGCCTGGGAAATATTTTTTAATAAATTCTTGATAATTCATTAAAAAGTAATCTTGAACTAACTCTAAAGCTTTTTCTTTATTTTCATACATAATATTTGCAAACTCGCCAACGATATGGATTTGTTGTTTCCTGTTTTCATAAAATGTTTCTAAATTTTGATAATCTTCTTTAGTAAACATCTTTCTAGGATTTAACTCCGTTTTAGTTATATCTAAACGGTGATATAAAACAAAGAACCCACCTTCAATTTGTAAAACTTTTATGTTTTGTAAGTAAAAGAGTCTATCTTCAATGTCTTTCATATTTACTTTAAATTGCAACAATTGATTTCTTCTATTGAATTCTTTTACTAACTCCATAATAGAAAAATAAACCATGTTTTTATTCTTTTCAACAATTTTTTCTTTAACATTATACAAATATTCAATAATGAATTCATTCACTATAGTTTGCTTGCTAAATTTATCTAAATAGGCTTCGCCTTCTTCATATAATTTAATAATAAAATTATCTCTTGATTGTTTATCAACATCTATAATATTAGCCCTATCTAAATAACTAATTGCTCGTTTAACATCTTTAAGTTCACATTTAACATTGTTTTCGTCTAATTGTTGATAGATGTTTTTAACATTATAAAGAGCCCTTTCTGTTGTAAAAAGATTGAAAAGATGGTTAATTATTTTCTCATAAAGTCTTACTTTTCTTATTGGACCTATATGTGTTGTACCATCAACAATTTCTGCTACTAAATCTTTATCATCGCGTAAAACATTAATTTCTCTTAATTTACGAACAATACCAATTACCTCTTCAGTGGTTAAACCTAATAAATCTGCGATATAATCAACCCTTGATTCTGCAATATCGACATCGCTAGATTTTATATTTTTTTCTGTTATTAAAAGTTGCATTACTCTTTTAGCATTCATTACTTCTTTTTCTGCAAACATGTTTGACTTATCTATTCGTTCATTTGCCTCAATAATGCTTTTAACTAAAATACTATCAGCATAAACTCTTGGGGAGTTAAATGATCTTTTCACATATCCTACTTGTTCAAGTGAAGCAATTGCCGTTGTAATACGATTAGAAACGTCACTTTTATCAACTTCCCATCCAGATTCTCTCGCAATTTCTAGTGCTGAATAAGAAACATCGTTACGATGTCTCGTCAAAGACTTAATACCTGACCATACTTGTTGGATTTCTTTTAAATTTAATTTTGAATCATTTAACATTCTAAAATGTCTATTTAAATCATCATCAGTGAAGAGAATATAACAAATAGCATTAATATCAGCTTTTCTTCCTGCTCTTCCCGCTTCTTGGATATAGTTTTCTAAAGAATCACTAATATTATAGTGTATGATTTTTTTAATATTATCTTTATCAACACCCATACCAAAAGCATTAGTCGCAACCATTATTTGTGTCTCGCCACTCATAAACTTGTTTTGTTCGAATATTTTATCGCCTTTTTCCATTTTGCCATGAAACTTAGAAACCAAGAGTCCTTCTCTTTTTAATTTAAGATATAAATCATCAACAATTTTTGTTGTTGAAGCATAAATGATTGTTGGCACATTGCTTTCGCCAATAATCTCTCTTAATTTTTGATACTTCTCTGCTTCTTTTTCTAGTTTTATAACTTCGTATGTTAAGTTTTTTCTCACAGCAGGTGCTTGAATGACTTTCATTGTCAAGTCTAATTTTTCTTTAAAGTACTTTTCAATATCTTCAATAACCTGTTTTTTTGCAGTTGCTGTAAAACAAGACACTGGTATTGGTTCTTTTAACTGTTTAATTTCTTGAAATTCTTTTATGTAATCACCAATATATTGATAATCCACTCTAAAATCATGACCCCATGTAGAAAAACAATGCGCCTCATCTATAACAAATCTAACTACTTGTCTGCTTAGTAATAAACTTTGAATGCTCCTACTTCTCAAACTTTCGGGAGCGATATATAAAATACTCGCATTACCATTTCTAACTTGTTCAAATGCTTTTTGTTTTTCAATAGAATTTAAAAGACCATTAATTGTAACAGCTGAATGAACTCCTTTTTCAATTAAACTATCAACTTGATCTTTCATCAAACTTTGAAGTGGTGATATAACAACCGTTAAACCTCTAACATTTCGATTAATCATCAATGCTGGTAATTGAAAGGCTAACGACTTACCTCCACCTGTTGGAAATATTGTAATAATAGATTCATTTTTCAGTCCTGCGATAACTGCATCTTCTTGAAGTGATACTCCCTCAAACTTTCTAAAAGAATCATAATCAAAATATTTTTTCAATCCTTTTGTTGGTGAAATATAGTTATCACAATACGAACAACCATCACAAGAAACATTTCTTAAATTCCATAAAATTGTTTCAACCATTGGATAGTTTTTTAATACCCAACTAGGTAGAACTGATGTGTTTTTCTTAGTCGAAATAATTGCTAAAGCATAACTTAACTCCACTGGATAATTCTTTATATAATGGCTTAGGTGGGCGTTTTCACAAATGTTATCTTTAAACTCCTCAGTTATTATTTTAATAACATTTAAAAATCTCGGTTTGTATTTTATAAATTTGAAAAATGCTGCAAAGCCATCTACATCATTTAATAGTTCATAATAAATCTTTTTCATGTTTTCATCTAACTCTTTAAACGCTTCTAAAATATCGCCAAATAATACTCTAACTATTATAGAATCATTTAATGGATTATTTAAATCTTCAGTTTGAAGTTTATAATCTTTTACTAACTTATGATATGGTTCTTCTGGAAATAATAATGTCGATAAAAAAAGAGTATCTATTGCATCTTTAGGTCTAAGTTTTTTAAACTGATGATAGTTTTCGAAAAATTTAAAGTCATGATTAATAACATTATGACCAACAAAAAAACTTGCCCCGCTAATGAAATCAGAAAACTCTTTAGCATTAGTTGTATGAATTTTAGAACCATCATTTTTAACTGCTCCAAAATCATCTATTAAATTACTTTTAACATTAACCTCTAAATCAAAAAAAATCATTTGTTATCACACAATCTTCTTTTTATAATCATAAACATTATATCATTATTTATCAATTATTTAAAACAACCAATCCTAAAATACAAAAAAAGCACCACTTCTATCAAATGATGCTTTATCCTTTTCTATAATGAACCTTTTTAATGTTTGTTTTTTATAGAATTATACAATGACATAAATGTTTCTAACTCACATTGAAATCTTTTTTTACTAATTATCTCACCACTACTTTTATAAGTTAGTATTCTATATGGATCAATCTGATCATAGTTACCATTAGAAAAAATAATTTTTATGAAATATTCCGACTTCGCTTTTATATCACTACGATATGTACGATAAGTAATTTTTTCTATCTCTTCTAGTGTTTCTTTTATTTCTATTTGGTTAGTTATTTCTTTTTCTAACTGCTGATTTTCATTTGTTAGGTCATAAAGTTCAATTTTTGTAACATCATTAGCACTATATTTAAGGTGTCTAGTATTACATCCCACAATCGTTACTATTAAAAAAGAAAATATAATTAATAGAATTAAATTTTTAACTTTCATATTAANACACCTTTCTATATTTTTATTTTAACTTAAAAAGATAANAACTTCAATTTCACTAGATTCCTATTAAAAAAAACATAAGCAAGTTGCTTATGCCTTTAATGAGACTTTAATTGTTGTACCTTCGCCAGGCGCTGATTTGACATCTGTCTTACCATGATATTTAATTACTGTATGTTTAACAATTGCTAAACCCAAACCTGTGCCTGAATCAATTCTTCCTTTATCAATTCTATAAAACCTACCGAAGATTCTATCAATGTGTTCAGCAGATATCCCAATTCCATCATCTTCTACTTCGAAGATAATATCATCGTTTTTCTTATATAATCTAACATTAATAACACTATTATTATAGCTATACTTAATTGCGTTTTCAATTAAGTTTTTAAATAATTTATTAATATCTAACTCAATACAGTTATAATTAATTGGTTCTTCATAAATATCTAATTTAATATTCTTTTCATTTAAAAATGACTCCATAGTATAACAAACATCTTTTAAGATTTTATTAAGACTGACTATTTCATATAATTCTTCTTTTTCTGTAATTGATTCTAATTTAGATAATGTTGACATATCTTCAACAAGTAAAGACATATGTTCAGCTTGATTATAAATTCTTTCAACAACATCTTTATATTCTTTTTCTTCAACCATATCTAACGTAATTAATTCGCTATAACCTAAAATCGCAGTTAATGGCGATTTTAACTCATGTGAAGCGTGCGCAAAGAAGTCTTTTTTCGTCTCTTCTATTTTTCGTTCTTCTGGAACTAATACGCCGTTAAACGCTTCACTAATATTAACAATCGTTAACTCAACGCCATCTACTGAACCAATACTAATCGTGATATTTCCCAACTTAGATACTTCATTCCAATACCTAACTGCTAATGTTGTCGTAAACCCAAGTGCGATGAGCAAAATAGTTATAACGATAATATTAACAACATTAAATTTTTTCAACTTCATCGCCTCCTTTGTTTATCATTTTGTTTTAAATTATGGACGCTTTTTCGAATATGTAT
>JGI24710J26742_10003846_pt1 | contig 12616 bp, 12 predicted proteins | sample BioPla2DNA2_FD_26742 | JGI IMG/M metagenome (IMG submission 26742) | reverse complement strand
GCTTATTTTACCCTCTGGTATTGATAAATTCATGTCTTCTATTATATTATTTTTTTCATATGAAACTGATAAATTCTTTACACTAATAGCTTCCATAATTATTTCTCCTTCATCATTAAATAAATAAAGTATGGTACTCCAAATACTGACACAGTTATCCCCACTGGTATTTCAATTGGGGAAAATAGATTTCTTGAAACTGCATCTGCTAGAAGAATTATAATAGTACTAATCATAGCTGATATTACAAGAAAATTTTTATGATAAGGCCCTACTAATTTTCTTGCTATATGAGGTGATATTAGTCCTAAAAATCCAATATTTCCTGCAAAAGCTGTGGCACTTCCTGCTAATATTACTGCAAAGGTTAAAAATCTCTTTCTTTCTTTTTCTAAGTTTAATCCAAGGGATATGGAAAGTTCATCGGAAAGATTTAAAACATCTAACTTTTTATGATTCAATAATACTACTATAAACATTAATAAAACTATTGGAATAATCACTTTGGCATAACTCCAGCCTGCACCCCACAAGCTTCCTGATGTCCATACTAATACTCTATTATAATCTCCAACGCCGCCTCTAAAGGTAAAGAAAGTAATAAAGGCATTAAGACCTGCATTAATGCCTATACCAATTAATAAAAGTCTTTTGGGCCTAATTCCATTTCTGCTTGATAGCATATACATGGCAAAGGCTGAAACTGCAGCACCAACTACCGCCATAAAAGGAAGAACATAAATAGATAATTCTCCAAGTTCACTATAGTAATTGGCTGTTTGATATGTAATAAATAGTACTGCTGCAACTGCTGCTCCTGCATTTATTCCTATTATTCCTGTGTCAGCTAAATCATTTTTAGTTATAGTTTGCAGAACTGAACCTGCTGTTGATAAGGCAATAGCTACAAAAATTCCAACTAACATTCTTGGCAGCCTAAGATTTAAAATTGCTGCATTTTGAAGCTTTGTACCCTTTCCTAATAAGGTATTTATAACTTCTCCTACAGATACTTTATATGTNCCCCAGCATAAGGTGACGAAAAAGGAGATAAGTAATAAAGCAAATAAAATTGTAAAAACTATTTTAAATTTATTTTTCTTCATTATCCTCTCTCCTTTCTAGCTATTGCTATAAAAAATGGTATTCCTATTAATGATGTGAAAACTCCAATAGGAGTTTCATAAGGGTCAAATAACATTCTTGCCGCTATATCTGCATANGTTAANAGAACTGCCCCAAGTAAAAATGAACAAGGTATATTCTTTCTATAATCTTCTCCTAATAATTTTCTTACTATTTGTGGCACAATAAGACCAACAAAAGCAATGTTTTTACCTACAGCAACTGCTGCTGCACACATTGGTATCATTACAATTAGGCTAAAAAACCTTATTTTTTCTGGATTTTCCCCCAGGCCTATGGCAACGTCATCTCCAAGATTTAAAATATTTATTTTTGGTGATAATAAAATTGCTATTATAAGTCCAATAATTCCAAATATAAAAACTAATTTAAAATCTGACCAGCTTGCATTTCTAAAGCCTCCAGAAACCCAAAAGCCAATCATTTGTGCTTGGTTAGATAAAAGTCCAATTATAGTTGTTAAAGAAATAAAAAATGTACTCATAGCTGTTCCTGCTAAAAGTATCTTGGCAATTGAATTATTATTTGCCTTTTTAGATATAAATCCTAAAACTATTAAACCTGTTGCTAAGGCTCCTATAAAGGCTGCTGCCATAACATTTGAAGTATTTATGGTTATCCCTAGTGCATAAAATACTGCAATAACTAAGGTTGCTCCCTGGCTAACCCCTAAAATTGAAGGTTCTGCTATGGGATTTCTAGTAACTCCCTGTATCATTGCTCCTGTTACTCCTAAAATTCCTCCTGTAAATAATACAGAAAGGGCTCTTGGAATACGTACATCTCTAACTAACATAAGTTCCAAAGTTTCACTGTAATTAAAGATACTGTCAAAAATTTCCGAAAAGCCAATAGGGACAGATCCCAGCCTTATGGCTAGAACCAGTCCTCCTATTAAAAGTAACATACTGCAAATTGTAAAGGTCATTGTATGTTTTTTACTTTGTTCCATTTAACATTTCACCTATTTCATCTACTAATAAATCTCTTCCTATTGAACTATAACCTTGGTTAAAGTATGGTGAAGCTGGTAATTTAACTACTTTACCTTCTTTAACTGCAGGTAGGTTATTCCAAATTGCATTGCTTTCAAGCTGTGCTAAATCTTCATCAGTTGCTATTACAAATATATAATCTGCTTCTATTGCTGCTAAACCTTCATATGTAACTACTGGAAGGCTTATATCACTTTGTTCTGGCATTCCTGCTGGTTTAGCTAGTCCCATATCCTTGTATAATACATCACCAAAACCTGCTCCATCAAATATAAAGAATTGTCCACCACTTGCTAGGAATGAAAGATAAGTTGTATCTTCANCAAANTCTTCTTTTACTTTATTTCCTTCTTCAACTGCTTTAGCTTCATAGTTTGCAAGCCATTCATTTGCTAGATCTTCCTTATTAAATACTTTTGCAAAAGCCCTTACGTCTTCCTTCCAATTTAATGCTTCTAATTGAATCATTACTGTTGGAGCTATTTCCTTTAATTGATCATACATTTTTTCTTGTACTGTTGAAATTATAATTAAATCTGGATTTAGGTTCATAACAGCTTCTATATCCATTGTATCCTGCATGCTGTAACCTAAAATTTCCGCTCCCTTTAAGGTTTCTTCTAAGTATGCAGGGAACTTAGTGTAATCNTAAGCATCACTATTTGCTGTTCCTATAACTGAGTATCCAAGTATTGATAAAATATCACTATTTCCACTTAAATCCACTATTCGTTCTGGACTTTCTGGTATTTCCACTTCTCCTCTAACATCAGTTACAGTTACAGTTTTTTCTGCTGTTTCTTCCTTTGGTTCTGCTGCATTACTTCCGCAACCTACAAGCATCATTGCAGTTAAACAAGAAACTACTAATGTTTTTAATAAATTTTTCTTCATTATTAATCCACGCTCTCTTTCTAATCTCTCTTTATTGAAATTAATTATCATAAGCTGATTGTATATGATATTCATTCTCACTTCAATATATGCAACTATTTTAATAATTTTATCATCTAATATGATAATTTTACTTATAAATTTATTATTTTCTGCTATAATTAATATCATATATATTATTAGATAAAAGATTAAATTTTATTAATAAGGAGACTATTAGATGCTTTCAAAATCAAGCTTAGAATTTCAGCAACTTGTATTGAAGGAAATGACCTTTTCACCCTTCCCTGAAGAAAATCGCATAATATATAAAAATGAATCTAGACCGGAATTTGGACATTTTATTAAGTATAGCCGAAAAGGATATTATGATTTTAGTATTGGGGATTATACTATTGCAAAGGATTTTTCTATTTCCTTTGATCATAATGAAGAGCTTATGCGTTTTGGAACTGTTTATACTGGNGTTACAGAATTTAAAATAGAAAATANCCCTGTTTCTTCTTTTACCCCTTCTTCTTTCTTTACAATTGAAAAAAATATTCAAGGAAAACAGGTTTGGAAAAAAGGACAGCATTTTCATGGAGCAGAGATAACAATATATAAAAAATATTTTGATGATATCATTCATCCAGAATTCCCCAACTCCATTAGTTTTAATAGTTTTATTTATAATTATACCTATCCATATCTTCCTCTAGAAATAGTATCAATAATTCAACAGTTGCAGGGACTAGCTCTTAAGGATTCTTTAACACCAATTTATTTAGAAAGCAAAATTTTAGAATCCTTAGCCATCATCACCAATGAAATTTATAGTTCACCTGAAAATACTTTTACAAATCAAATAAATTATGGAGATGTGAGAATAGGAAAAAACAGGAGAATTACATTGACTGCTTCGGATATTAATGCAATACAAAAAGCTCATGATATATTAACAAAGGAAGCTTGCAATCCACCAACTATTAAAAACTTAAGCAAGAGAGTTTTCTTAAATGAACAAAAATTAAAGGCAGGCTTTTCTTCCCATTATCATATGTCAATTGGAGAATATACTAATTCTCTTCGTATGGCCATTGCAGAAAATTTATTATCCGCAACTGATTTAAGTATTGAAGAAATTTCTAAGAAAGTTGGGTATAACTATTGTGGAAACTTTGTGAAAATGTTTAAAAAGGTTCATGGAAAAACCCCTTTAGCCTTTAGGAAGTCTAAGTAACTGCTTTTTNAATAAAAATATGGTGCTGCCATAGGCAACACCATATTTTTATTTATATATTATTTATTTTACACCCAATATTTATTAAGATAGTCTATTTTCTTTTCAAAGTAAATAGNTTTAATAAAATCTTAATTTATTTTATTCTATTATTTCGTAACCCTTATCAATAAAAGCTTCTTTAATTTTTTCTAAGGGTATATTTTTCTTTTTAGAAGCCTTTGGTATAGTCATAACTCTTCCTGCTGTTGCTAGCATGGCAGGTCTTTGTAGTAGAACTTCAAATCCTACACTTGCCAATATTATACTTACTTCCGGATTCTCCTTATCTAATTCATAGACTGATTTTTTNAAATCTATAATTTTCTTTTCCAAATTTCATCAACCTTTCAGACTTGTTAAGATTAACTTTTCAAACTATTTTTATAAATTATCAATTATTAATATTATACCTAAATAGATTTTTTATTCTGTGACTTCAATCACAAAATTTATAACTATTCTATAAAAAATAAAGTTTCTACAGAATAACAAATTATCTTGCTATTGTAGAAAGGTCTGCATACCCTTCTCCAAATTCAACTCACCTAGAAATTCCTTGAATAGATATTTTCTCAAATAGAAATTAAACATGTCAGGAAGAACAAAAGCATTCCNGACATGTTTATCTTTAATTTTTAAAATTCTGCAAGAATCTTTTCTGCAAATTTTTTTCCGTATTCTAANCACTGCTCTAACTCATTATCATCAGGCATATACTTGACCTTTAATTCCTCTTGAACAACCTTAATTTTAGCCTTTTCTAAATATTCTTTAAGAAGCTTTGGCGATTCTCCACTCCAACCATAACTACCAAAAGCAGCACCGATCTTATCCATAAACTTTAAGCCTATTAGGTCTTCTATAACAGGCATTAAGGATGTTAGAAGTCCATTGTTAACAGTTGATGAGCCCAGTATTACACCTTTTGATTTAAAAACTTCAGTTAATATATCATTTTTATCTGAAGTAGAAGTATTAAATATTTTATATTCTATACCTCCTTCACCTAGACCTTTACCTATAAACTCTGCCATTTTATGAGTTGCACCCCACATTGAGTTGTAAATAACTACTGCACTTTTATTGGATTTACCTTGTGCCCACTCATAGTATTTATCAACTATTTTCATAGGGTCTTTTCTCCATATAACACCATGACTTGGCGCTATCATATCTACAGGNAGCCCAAAACCTTTTAATTCATCTATTTTTTTAGTTACAAATTTACTAAAAGGGGTAAGAATATTTGCATAGTATTTAATAGCCTCTTGATAAACTTCCACCTCATCTACTTCATCATTAAAAATACTTGAGGATGCATAATGCTGTCCAAAAGCATCGTTAGAAAATAATATGTTTTCTCCTGTTAAATATGTAAACATACTGTCTGGCCAATGAAGCATAGGTGCTTCAATAAAAACAAGATCATTTTTCCCTATATTTATTTTGTCTCCTGTAGATACAACTTTAAAATTCCAATCCTTATAATAGTGTCTTTTCACACTGTCTAGTCCTCTTTTTGAAACAATAACTGTTGCATTTGGAGCATATTCCATTATTACAGGCAGGGCCCCAGAGTGATCAGGCTCAGCATGATTTACAACAACATAATCTATTTTTGAGGGATCTATTACTTCTGTTAAGTTTTCTAAGAATCTATCAGTTAAGGGTTCCCATACGGTATCTATAAGAACAGTTTTTTTATCTTTAATAAGGTATGAATTATATGTACTTCCGTGATGGGTAGATAGTTCATTTCCATGGAAATGTCTTACTTTCCAATCAGTAGCTCCTACCCAATATACTTCATCCTTTACTTTTTTCATCTTAATTCCTCCACTTTTTTAGTTTCTATTTGAAAATCCTTTTATTCAACTATTAGCTTTTGTATTTTTTACTTAAATATACATAAGTTTCAAAGGTATTTTATTATAAAAAAATGTAACGAGGAATGTCCCCATTACATTTCTTACTAATTAAATGATTTATAGAAATTCCCCTCTTTATTTATCATGCCCTCAATTTCTGTAAAAGGTATTTTAAAGGTAACAAAACCTGCTGCATATGGAGCTATTTCATATGGTGGGAAATAAATATATAAATTATTCTTATCCACATAAAAATCTTGATCTTCTTTTATTCCCTTAAAACCATCTTCAAAAAGTATTTCATATTGTGGATCAGTTGCTATCATATTTTCTATAATCTTATTTAATTCTCCAGTCCAGTACACTCCCCCCATAAATAAATCCGCTAATGTATAAAACTCCCCTGTTTCTAAGTCTATATTAGGAGTTTTTTTGTTAGGCATACCATGGGCAGCACCAAAGGGATAGTAGTAGCCTGTCATATCAAGAACTAAAAGGTTCTTATTAAAAAATTCCACTTCAAAATCTCCAGTATAACTATATTCTAGTGCATCATCTTCTGTTATTTCTAGAGCCTCATCCATATCAGGATAGAAATAAGACATTTCTCTTAATCTTTCATTTATGCTTTTTTCTGTCTCTCTATTTAATACCCCTTGAACCTTTGGATAATAAATTAAATAATTGTAGTTAGGTTTATACTTAACCTTTGTTATTGAATATTTATTATTAAGTTTTAGTGTTTCATTAGGCTTATAAATTATCTTTCCTGATTTTTTTATATAATATGGAATAAAATCTATATTAGCCCTTATTATCTCATTTAAAAGTATTAAATTCCCACTGCCCTCAACAATCGGAAGATTTGTAACTATGTTTCCTTGCTTGTCTATAAAAAAGGTATATTTATTATCAGATGCAGAAGCTAAACCATCACTATAATTTCCTACTGCTAAATATTTAAAATCACTTAACCTATTACCTGCAGTATCCCCTATAGCATAGATACTTGACCAGTAGGGAATATCCTCATTTAAAGGCAGGCCTAAAGNTACCCTTTCTTCTCCCAGGTGCTCTATCCTGCTAAAAATAGGATCATATACATATTCACCTTTTTTATTTATTGCACCATATTTAGCATTAAATAATTCATCTGTACTTACTACTGCAAGTCCATCCTTAAAGGCACTTGCTGATGCATATATTGGTTTTATAATAACTTCCCCTTCAGTATTTATATATCCNAAAGGACTAGTGGATGATTCTGCAAATACCATTAATCCTTCTCCATATTGGCCTACACTAAANTATTTATAGCTATTTATTATTTTCCCTTCCTTATCTAATAGGGCAAAAAGATTATCCTCAATCTTTACTAAGGCTACCCCATCTTTATAATCATTAGCTTGAAGATAGCTTGGAGGAACTATTTCATCTCCTTGGAGGTCAATATATCCATATATATAGGAATCAGTTTCTTCATCTTTAATTCCAACAACAGCTCTTCCCTCATTNTAATCACTAACAAAATTATAAGGCTTCTTTGTTATTCTATTTCCCNCTTCATCTATAATTCCCATAGTATTATTTAAAACATATACAGCACGTCCCTCTTTATAAGGACTGATACTATCGTACATGGCATGAACAACATATTCACCATTTTTATTTATAAGTCCAGCTTTATTATTTTTAGTAACTATTGCTATACCCAATTCATTAAAGTCATAAGCATTTTCAAACTTAGGTTCTATGACAAAGTTCCCTCTCTCATTTATATATCCATAATTAGGTCCCTTTAATACATTCCCTAATGCTGGATATAAGGAATTAGATTTATTATTTTGTTTTCCAATAAACCTTGCTTTTCTTTTTCTCTTGGATCCCATTACATTACCATCCTATTATATTAATGATAATTTATAATATTCAATTACTTAACTATTGTTAAAGGAAATTAGCTTAAAACTTAGTACTTATAAGCTAATACTATTTTAACGAAATATTTTCCATATTATTACATTAACTTTTGACAAATTGATAATTACAGTGTAAAATTAATATTATGTAAAAGACGTAGTAATACAGACAAATGTAATACTGCGTCTTTTTATAATATAAATATCTAAAGGAGGTCTTAAATGAGAAAGAGGAAATTAAAAAATTATCAATTGGTTTTTATCAGTCTTATTTTAGGTACTGCCTTTGGTCTTATTTTAAGTAAGGCAGGTGGAAAGGATGTTGCTTGGATTGCGCATGTAACTGAATTTTGCTCATTCCTTGGTATCGTATTCATAAGATTAATTCGTATGATCGTTGTTCCACTAGTATTTTTCTCTATTACTGCTGCTGTTTTAGAATTAAAGGATATTAAACAGCTTAGACGTATTGGTATAAGAAATTTTGTATTATTTACTGTAACCAGTGGAATTGCTATAGCTATAGGTATAGGTATAACACTGGCATACATTATTAAACCAGGAAAAGGTATAGTACTTAAAAATGTAACAAATGAAATAACTGTATCTGAATTACCTAGTATTTATGATACATTATTAGATATAATTCCACTTAATATATTTGAATCCTTTACTAATGGCTCTATGTTACAAATTATCTTCTTTTCTATACTTTTAGGAATTGCTATTATTCTTTTAGGTAAAGAAGGTAAAAAAGTTGAACAAGCATTTAAAACTGGGGCTAATATCATGTATAAAATTATTGATATTATTGTCCTATACATCCCTATAGGTGTATTTGGCCTTATGGTTGATTCAATGGCTACCTATGGAACATCAGTACTAGGAAATATATTTAAATTTATACTTACAGATTACCTAGCTGCAATTATTCAGGTATTAATTATATACATACCTATGTTAATATTTATTGCTAAGGTTAATCCAATAAAATATCTTAGAGTTGTATTTGAATCTTGGCTTGTTGCCTTTAGTACTTGTACTTCAATGGCGGCCCTTCCAGTATCAATGAAAAATGCTAAAGAGAAACTTGGAATCCCAAATGAAATAGCAAGTTTTGTTCTTCCTTTTGGAGCAACTGCAAATATGGATGGTACNGGAATNTTCTTTGGTATTGTTGTAGTATTTGCAGCACAAGTGGCTGGAGTTGAACTAACATTTCTGCAGCTAATATCACTAGTTATACAAGCAACCCTTTTATCTATTGGTTGCGCTGCAGTACCTCAGGTTGGTTTGGTCATTGGTACTACAATGATTGTAAGTATGGGACTTCCTGTTGAAGTAGTTGGTCTTATTACAGGTATCTACAGAATTGTAGACCAAATTCATACAGCAACAAATTCAACAAGTGACTTAGTGGTTGCAGGCTGTGTTGCCAGCATGGAAGGAACCTTGGATAGAAGTTATTTAGACAATAATAATTTGTTGATTAATGAAGTAGAAAATTAATAATAGATTATTGCAAAAAAGAAGATTGCTTACAATCTTCTTTTTTTTGCAATAATCTTGCTATTTTTAATATATTAGTCCATGCCCCATCTTATAAACATTTCCCTCCCTATCCTTGTATGCATAGCTAAGGCCTTCTGGCATGTAAAGGTCCTTATCATAGCCAGGAACGTCATTTCTAGATACACAAACACCATCTTCATCAACAGCAATTACTTCTTCACTTGCTGGAAGAGTCAATGGTAAAACACCTACTGGTTTGAAGTTACCTGCTATAACTTCAAGCTGCGCCTTATGATATGTGTCATATCCAGCAATAAAGGCATCTGCTAGAGGTTCAACATTTCCAACTATCCATGCTAATACCACATTTACACTTATTATAACTTTTCCGCCATTATTTTTAACTGTTTGAGCAACTTCCTTTAAATGTTCCATATTGCTTAAGGTAGTTTCTTCATATTCGCTGCCATCTATTGCCTTTAATTTTTTCTTTTCGCATAATTCAAGCTCTAAAAGTCCTGGTGTAGCTGAAAAATAAGCTCCTGACTTTGGATGTAGGAATAAAATAGCCACATCAGCTTCCTTGTAATCATTAGTTAAAGTAAATTGTCCAAGTTCCTTGGCATCATTTATCGCCATTTCAGTATTAGTTGGCGCCTTTTCTGGATCTTGGTGGAAGGCTTCTATATAGACCTTCTTACCTGCAAGTTTTTCTGCAGTTAAAGGTAAGGTATTATTGCTATTTTTAAGTACTGTTACTGACTTTTTATGAACTTCATAAGCAAACTCCTTGCTTTCTGCTTTACCAACAATTTCTACAGCTGCTTCTTCATCAACATATGTACGGTCATCAAATAAACCTAAAGCAAACATTTCTGTAAGTAAACGTATGTTAGCTTCATCTACACGTTTTTCACTGATCCATCCCTTTTCTATAGCTAATTTTAGATTTACTATATCATTTGAATCAGCAACAAGGTCTGTACCTGCATTTATTGCCTTTGCAAAACGTTCTGCTATGCTAAGTTCTTCAACTCCCCAGCACATCTTATTAACAATACCACTGTCACTATTTACATATCCCTTAAAACCTAATTTATCTCTAAGGATATTTTTTAAGAAGTAATGGTTAAAAGCAAATCCAACTTCTTCGAATGGTATTTCTTCTCCTTCATACTCTTGAACCACACTTTTCTTAATACTTGGTGCTGAATAATATGGCATAAATGATGAAGTTCCATGCTCTGCAGCTGCCTTAAATGGAGGCATATGATATTTTTCTAAACTTCCTGGAGTTGGGTATGGATTCCCAAAGTTTCTCCTTGGAATCCGTCAATAATACGTCCAATAGCATCAGAAACAAACTCTGGATCCTCTCCTAGAGTACCATATGTTCTTTGCCATCTTGGGTCTGTAACAACATCGGCCATATACATATAACCTTTTCTTAAGCCTGTAGCATACCACTCGTCATGGGCTATTCTAGCAAATTCACTAATAAGGGATGCATCTTTACCATTTTTGATGTCTCCCTTAGCNGCTGCTGCAAGTCCTAAAGTACCTGGGAAAGTTGAGAAAACACCAAAGTAATCCTCCTCGGTATTGTTCTACTTTAGTTTTACATAATCTATAGGAGTATTCAGCTAATGGCAATAAAAAAAATGTTATAAATGAATTTTATAATTACAGGGATTTAATAATGATTGCAATCAGCTGTGGCAATAAAGTTAAGATTAAAGAAATCCTTAACGAAATTACTATCAAGTATAGTATTGGTCATTTAGATAAAATTAAACTTAGATATTTGAAAAATATTTGCATAGAACTAAACACTGTATTTTCTTTATGAGCAACCTTGATTTATTATCCAGAGCAAAAGTTAGAGCTTATATAATTCTTATGGATTATCATTAGTTTCTCATGAACCCTTTGAATCTACCTCAAAGGCCATTGAAGAAGAAAAGGATTAATAAAAGAACAAATAAAAAAATCCCATTAAAAATCACCACTGCTATATACTGTAATAAATACATTTTTTTACAAAAAGTATTGACATTTTGAAATTTATGCAATAAAATCAATATAATCTTAAAATAAATTTATTAAAGGAAGGCGTTTATTATGAAAACTTTATCAAACAACAAATTTTTCTTTTTTAGCCAATTTAGATTGGATTTGTAGCTATTCTATAATATAAAGTATAATTATAGGCATAGATACAAATCCTACTTTACATGAAAATTCAGGATTGTATCTATGTTGGCTAGTTTGTTTATAAAGTTTCTCATAAATCCTATATATGAAGCCACATAGATTACCTATGTGGCTTATTCGTTTTTGCCACATATTTAACATATGTGGCTTTTTTATATACAATTTTTCAATAAGGTTAATAAAAAATATTTATATATAAATTAAAGAATAAGGAGAGATTAGTATATTAAAATCAAAAATTTTAAAAAAGTTATGTATTTTAAATTTAATTGGAGTTTCATTACTTGTAGGCTGCGGCCAACCTACTGATGCTAATGAAGGAAATGATGTTACAAAAATTGGTATTACTCAAATTATGAGCACCCTTCTTTAGATAAGAACCGTGAAGGCTTCTTAAAAGCTTTAGAGGACAATGGCTATAAAGTAGGAGAAAATCTAGATGTGGATTATCAAAATGCCCAGGGAGATCTACCTACTTCCCAGACTATAGCAAATCAGTTTGCTTCTGATAAAAAGGATTTGATTTTTGCTATTTCTACCCCATCTGCTCAAGCTGCATATAATGCAACTAAGGATATTCCTATATTAATTAGTGCAGTTACAGATCCTGTTGCAGCAGGCTTAACAGATTCTTTAGAAAAAAGTAATGGAAATATCTCAGGAACTTCTGACTATATTCCTGTTAGCCACAATTTAGAGTTAATGAAACAATTACTTCCAAGCGCTAAAGTAATTGGAGTTATCTATAACACTAGTGAAATAAACTCAAGGATTCAAATTGATGAATTAAAGGAAAGTGCATCT
>JGI24710J26742_10003845_pt1 | contig 12617 bp, 10 predicted proteins | sample BioPla2DNA2_FD_26742 | JGI IMG/M metagenome (IMG submission 26742) | reverse complement strand
TGCTCTCATAGTACTATCTTATCATCATGTCCGGAATTGTAACATAGACCCGCCCAGGACTTCACTTCTACACCGTAAAGTGACCGAGCAATTATGGCCTTCTTTCGCTCAAACGGTGAAGGGGCTCTGCGCTTTACTTCGTCGGGTGTGTTACTGCGGCAGTAGAGATTCTCTAGTACCTGCTCAAGAACCTGCAACATGCCAACTTCGAATGCGCCGGAACCCGCAGCCGGATCACATATGGTTACATTCTCCAGCCTATCAATCAGTGTGCGGATTTCATGAGGAGAAAAATCTCCCTGCTTTTGGTGTTCATCATAGACCTCTCCTGTACCGCCCTCCCTGAAGAACAAGTGGTACAAGTCCCGCTTATCAATTCCGGTTGTCTTTTCCAGCCATTTCACCAAGGCCAAACGGCACATGAGATCTACTTCCTCACGAGGAGTATAGACTGCACCTTGGTCCTTGTTCGTGATGCGTTCAAAGATGATACCCAAGAACTCAGGGTTTAACTCGAGCTCTTCATCGTACAGCTCGTTCTCTTCGACGGTGAAGTTATATTGGAACAGAAAGTCAAAGAATCGCCCGATGGACTCATCCGGTATCCACAGCCCACAGTCGTCCACTCCCTGTTTACGTTTAAACAGCTCACCATTGAGATAAGGCGCATACTCCAGCGCCCTTCGTGTTTGCTCAGAGAATGGAACGTGCTCTAGTCCCCTCTTATGCCCCGGTGGTGCGCTCAATGCCTCGAAAAACAAAGGTTCTAGCCAATGCCTGTAAAATGAGTTCTTTTGGGTCAAGCCTTTGTATTCGTCCCAGTAATCCTGGATAAACATGGTGTTGTTCCCAAGCCAATTCTTCTTTTGCACAAAACCCAAAAAGATGATGCGAATGGCAAAAAGCAGCGCGAAGTCCTGTTTGAGCGATGGTTCTTTGGTTCCGCGCACTGCGGACCAAAGATCATCATATCTATCTTTGAACTCCCCGTAGAACTGATCCGAAACCGCCTCGATCGAAAAGGCCGCTAGGACGTCTGTCAGGCTTGAGAAACGAACAGTCCGCATTTGCTGTAAGAAGGTCTTGTTGGGCAGAACAGGATCAACAAAAAAGGTGTAACGCCTGAAGGTAGTGAACGTCCTCCGCGTACCGTGATAGGTGGCTACCACCAATGACAATCGAAAACGACCAGTAGCATCGTAAAACGCAAATATCGCCGCGTTGTGATTGCTATGTTTGAGCATTGCCTTTGCTAAGTCGTACTGTCGTTTCTTGCTTGAGCGCGCCGTAAGCTCACCTTCGACTCTAACAGCCACCACCATCAAGCTCTCAGCATTCGGGAACTCTATGACTCCGAGCTGCACTGCGTCATCAAATTCATCATCAACGACCAAACTTTCGAGAGAGTATTGTGCCTGCCGGAAATTTTGTGCTGTACGACGCAGAACCCTACTCAGGGCTTCCGGTGTGAACTCCATGCAAAGCCCCCGCCACAACTCTAGCATCAGCGACACCTCATTCGACACACGGGTCAGTGTATTGTAGTCGGTCAATCCTCCCGCAAATAACAAGATCAACGCATCCCCAACGGCCCCTGTCTTTTGACCTATGAACAGGACCAGAAGATAGCTTTCTGTTGACTGTTGGTACAGGCCCGGCCAATAAAACCAACTTCATTTCTAGCACTACAATACTAGATTCCGTTCGAAAAAACCTTCCGCCACACCAGGGTGCCAATTATGAATCATGGACAATATGGACCTGGACGGTTCCTGTCCCCCCTTGATGAAAGGGACTGAAGTCCTCACGTCTTCCTCACGAGCTGCAGATCGTGCGCTGCGTTAAACCCATCGAGGATGCGCTTGGCTTTGTTCACCGATGTAGTCAAGGGATGGGTCGTCAGAGCCAGAAGTGCGGTCTTGTAATCCTTCCTCACCGCCGCTTCCACCGTGAGCTCCTCGTAGGCCTTCACATGCTGGAGTAACCCCCTAATCTGGGGCTCCAGCCTGCCCATGACCAGCGGCCTAGCACCATGGGCATCCACCAGGCAGGGCACCTCCACCACCGCATCTAGGGGCAGATCCGGCAGCGCTCCGCTGTTCTGCACATTGACGATGTGTTTCTTCCCGGTGCCCAGGTGAATGTCCCTGATCAGAGATACGGCCGCGGAGGAATAGTGGGCTCCTCCCCGTTTTTCCAGTTCCTTAGGCTTAGTGCACAGATTCGGATCTTGGTACTGCTCTAGAAGCTTCGCCTCCAGCTCCGCCACCACCTCACCGCGGGTCTTGGGCTGGCTTAGGAGGTGTTCCAGCATTTCATCGTGCAGGTAGAAGTAGTTCAGATAGCTGTTGGTCCACATATTCAGAGCCCTCTGGAACTCGGGATGCAGCTTGAGTGCAGGGATATTTGCAGGCTTGGCCGCGGTTTTCTCCAGCAGTTCTTGGGTGCGGTCCTGACCGGAGACGAAAATGCGGCGCACCCAGGAAAGGTGGTTCAGCCCCACGTATTCCAGCTCCACGGCCTCAGGGGAGACACCACATTCCCTGGCCACCGCGGCCTGGATGCCGAAGGGGATGTTACAGAGCCCTATGGCCTGCACCCCTCCGTATTTGAGCACCGCTTCTGTAATGATCCCCGCGGGGTTGGTAAAGTTGATCAAAAAGGCACCTGGGGCATGGGCCCGGATATCTCCGCAGATATCCAAAAGTACAGGGATGGTGCGCATGGCTTTGGCAAAGCCCACAGGCCCCGTGGTTTCCTGGCCAATAATCCCCTCTTCCAGGCAGATCTTGGTATCTAGAGCCCGAGCGGCCTGTCCACCCACCCGGATCTGGGTGATCACGAAATCCGCCCCCGACACGGCCTCCACCCGATTTAGAGTGCACTGCACCCTGAAGGGGCTGCCCTGGGCCTGGACCATGCGCTGAACTAGGCCGCCCACGATCTCCAGCCGTTCTTCATCGATGTCATGCAGATAGAGCTCTTCCAGCCCCAAAGCGTTAGCTTCCAGGATCAAACCTTCCGCCAATTCCGGTGTGTAGGTGCTGCCTGCACCGATGACGGCGATCTTCACATTATCACTCCTTAGGGAGAAAATCCTGCATGGACTCTTCCACTCTGCGGGCAAACTCGTCGCTCACTGCGAGGCCCGCTTGCGCCGCAGCGGCAAAAATGGCCCCCGCCACAGGCTCCGCCTTAAGCAGCTGCACCTGAATCTCGTATTCGCTGTCAGCCAGCCTCTTGGCAAACGCATCATACATGAGGGGATGCCGCGCCTTTTGAAAGACGCTGCCCATGGCCACCACTTCCACCCTTTCGCCCGGCTGGAACAAGCGCTCCACCGCGGCCAGGGCAGAGACTGCCAGTTCCTCCCCCACCTCAAAAAGGATCTCCCAGGCCACCGCATCACCCTGCGCGGCCGCCTCCACCACCAAGGGTGCAAGCCGGGCCAGGTTCAGACTTTTCCCCGCATAGATCCAATCCACCAAATCCAAAAGATCATCTACCTGGTAATACTCGCAGAGCACCCCATGGAGCATGGTGGGCTCGCCCCGTCCCTCCGCGCCGCGCTGGCTTCTGGCCAAGGCCTGGGCCCCGATGTAGCTTCCGCCAGCATAGTCACCGAAGAGCGTGCCCATGCCGCCCACCTGCACCTTGGTGCCCTGGGCGTTCAAGCCCACCACGTTGGTGCCGGTACCGCAGATCACGGCCACGCCCACTCCGGTCTTGGTGCCTGCCCAGAGACCCAAAAGGGCGTCGTTTTCAAAACCCCAGCGGGCCCCAGGGGGCACAATGGGCGTGAGCAGCTCCCGCACTAGCTCAAAGTCCCGGGGCCGATCCGCTCCGGCCATACCAAAATAGGCGGAAGTTATGGCGCCGCTATCCACCCCGGCTTGGGCCAGGGCCAAATCCATGCTCTTTTTTACCTCAGCCCGGGCGGCTTCAACCCCCGGACCCTGGAAGTTGCCGGGCCCCGCCGAGGCCAGGGCCAGTACCTGCCCTGTTTCGTCCGCCAGGGCAGCTAAGGTAGTGGAACCGCCAGCATCTACTCCTAAAAGCAGCATAGAGCATACCTCCAATGGGGAAGTAGTTCTCGTTTGCGGCGGGTTTTCCTCTGCCACAGACATAAAGAAAGCGGGCCCATCCTGCGATGCGGCCCACTTGCCTGTTTCCTTTTTCTATGCCTTAGCCCTGCTGCGGGTGATCACGTCAAAGGCCACCGCCAGGACAAAGATGATGCCCTTCACCACGTACTGGAAGGAGATGTCCACGCCCAACAGGTTCATGCCGTTGGTCAGGGACATGATCACCAGGGCTCCAACGATGGTGTTGGTTACCCGCCCCACGCCGCCGCCCACGGACACACCGCCGATGTAGCTGGAGGCGATGGCATCCAGTTCGAAGCCCAAGCCTGCGGTGGGCGTGGCCGACGCCAGGCGCGAGGTGTACAAGATACCCGCCAAGGCCGACATGAGGCCCATGGAGGCAAAGACCAGGAAGGTCACATTCCTCACCTTAATGCCGGAGAGCTCCGCCGCCTCGGGGTTGCCCCCGATGGCGTAGATATGGCGCCCCAGCCTGGTCTTGTTGAGGATGAAGTTGTAGATCACCAGTACCACAGCCACAATCACAGCGGTCCAGGGCAGCCCCCGGTAAGAAGCCATGATCCAGGTGATGGTCAGGATCAGCGCGGCGAAGAACACCAGCTTACCCCCGAAGATCACCGGAGATGTTGTGGGGAAGTTGTAGCGCTTCAAATCCTGCCTTTGCTTGATCTGTCCCATGATCACCACGGCTACCATGACCAAGCCTAATAGCAGGGTCAAGAGGTGGAAGCTCAGATCCTGCCCCCAGGGCAGGTCGGGAACATACCCGTTGGAAAACTGCAGAAACGTGCGATCACGCACGATAATGGTCCCGGTCCCCGCGGTCACCCAGGAGAGCAAGCCACGGAAGATGAACATGCCCGCCAAGGTGGTGACAAAAGCGGGAACCTTGATCCTGGTAACCAAAAGCCCCTGGTACACACCTACACCTATACCGCAGAGCAGCACAATGGGCACCACCAGCCACACATGCAAGCCCTTCATAAGCAGAATGGCTGCGATGGCCCCCAGGAAGCCGGCCACAAAGCCCACGGACAGGTCAATGTGTCGGATAATCAGAATCAGGGTCATGCCAATGGCCAGGACGGCCACATAACCCGTCTGATTCACCAAGTTGACTAAGTTGCGGGGGGAAATGAACAGCCGGTCGGTGGCGATGGTGAACACGATGAAGATCACCACCAGGGCTACATACATGGCGTAATCGCGGATATTGCTTGCGAATAAGGAACGGATTTCCGCCCCTAGGCCCCCCTTTGCAGCAGTTTCAGATACTCTGGCCGTTTTCATGCCCTTACTCCCTCCGTTGTCTTTGTTGCCAGTGCCATGACCTTCTCTTCCGTAGCGTCCTCTGCATCCAGCTCACCCGTTATGGTTCCTTCCGACATGATGTAGATGCGGTCGCTCATGCCCAGGATCTCCAAGAGTTCGCTGGAGATCATGATGATGCTCATGCCCTGGGCCACAAGCTGATTCATGAGACTGTAGATCTCAAACTTGGCCCCCACATCGATGCCCCGGGTGGGCTCGTCGAGGATGATCAGGTTCGGTTCTGCAAACATCCACTTGGCCACCGAGGTCTTTTGCTGGTTGCCGCCGGACAGGTTGCCCACCTTCGCCTTCACACTGGGCGTCCGGATATCAAAGGACTTCCGGAACTCTTCCGCCATGGTGATTTCTTCATGCTCGTTCACCACCACACCCTGGACCAGCTTTTCCAGTTTGGCCAGGGAAATGTTGAACTTCACATCCTGCATCAGGACCAGCCCGTTGAGCTTGCGGTCCTCCGTTACATAGGCAACACCGCTGGCGATGGCATCCGCAGGGTGCCTAAACTGCACCCTCTGTCCATGCAGGTACAGCTCGCCGCCGGTGATGTTGTACCCCGGCACGTTGCCAAACACGCTCAGGGCCAGCTCGGTGCGGCCCGAGCCCATGAGGCCAGCCAAACCCACGATTTCTCCCCTGCGCACGTGCATGTTCACGTTGTGCAGGATTTCCCTGTTGGTGGAGCGTTCCACCACAGTCCAGTTCTTTATCTCAAACAGCACATCGCCGATCTGCACGTTCTCCCGCTTGGGATAGATGTTTTCAATCTCTCGGCCCACCATGTGCTTGATAATTTCCTGCTCCGTAATCTTCCGCTCCCTGGCGTCCAGGGAAGTAACCACCCGGCCGTCGCGCAAAACGGTGATAGTATCGGCCACCGCCACGATCTCCTTCAGTTTGTGGGAGATCAAAATGCAGGTGACCCCTTGGCCCTTTAGTTCCTGCAGCAGACTGAGGAGGTTTTCGCTGTCGTCCTCATTGAGGGCCGCGGTGGGTTCGTCCAGAATCAAAAGCTGCACATCGCGGGACAGGGCCTTGGCGATTTCCACCAGCTGTCTCTGCCCCACGCCCAGATCCTTGATCTTCATGGAGGGATCCAGATCCAAGCCCACCCGCTCCAGGATTTGCTTAGCCCTTACCTTGGTCTCATTCCAGTTGATCACTTTCCCCCGCATGATCTCATGACCTACGAACAAGTTCTCGTAAATGGGGAGTTCAGGAAAGAGCGCCAGTTCTTGATAGATGATGGCGATGCCTTGCTTTTCGCTGTCGGAAACATGGCGAAACTGCTGGATTTGCCCGTTGAGGACGATGGAACCTCCGTAGGCGCCGAAAGGATACACGCCGGAGAGGACCTTCATCAGTGTGGACTTGCCTGCACCGTTCTCCCCTACCAAACAGTGGATTTCTCCTCTGCGCACTTGGAAAGATACTTGATCCAGCGCCTTTACGCCGGGAAACTCTTTGGTGATGGATTTCATCTCCAGGATATAATCACTCAAATCTCCAGCCCTCCCTTCACGTCTGAGAAGGCCGACCCGATAGCGAGCCGGCCTTCCATTCCCTGGCTGTCTTAGATACCGGTGAACTCTCCTGCATCGTAGTAGCCAGAATCGATCAATGCCTCTTGCACGTTGTCGCTGGTTACAACGAGAACGGGCGACTGCTTGGAAGGAACGTCGATGGCCTGGTTGAAGTAGGTCGCATCGGTGTTAGGAGTCTTGCCTTCCAGAATCTCGATGGCCATGTTCATGGCATCGGCAGCCAAAACCCGGGTGTCCTTGAAGACGGTCATGCTCTGGCGTCCATCGATGATGTACTGCACAGAAGCCTTTTCCGCGTCTTGACCGGTGATGAAGTACTTGGTTACATCGGTATCAGCTGCAAACACGTCGGCGATGGAGCGGGAAGTACCATCGTTGGGAGCCAAGATGTAAACCTGGCCCTTGTCAGCCGCGGTCTTGGCGGTGAGGTGGGCTTCTGCCTTGGACTTGGCCACGTTCATATCCCAGTCAGTGGTAATCTCGCCGATTATGGCAGCCAGCTGCTCCCTGCTCAGTTCCTTGATGTCCTTGACGGCGTCGGCCTGGGCCGAGTTCTTGATTACAAACGTACCGTCAGCAATCTTGGGCTGGAGGATGTTCCAGGCACCCTGGAAGAAAAGGAAGGAGTTGTTGTCGGTGAGGGCACCGGCATAAAGGTACAGGGGATTGCCTTGGCCAGTGGCGTTATCCACCAGGTACTGACCCATGGCTTCGCCAACGGAAATGCTGTCAAAGGTTACGTAGTAATCGATAGCATCGGTGTCGGTGATCAAGCGGTCGTAAGAGATTACGGTGATACCTTCAAACTTGGCCATTTCCACAGCGGCTGCTGCGGCAGCTGCGTCGTGGGCGCAGATGATATCACCTTAGCGCCTCTGGCAATGAGGGTCTCCACGTTGGTTTTCTCAGCCGCGGAGGAACCCTGGCTGAAGAGCACCTCAACGCTGTAAGGTGTCTTGGAGATTACATCTTCGAAGCGTGCCACGTCTTGGAGCCAGCGGGGCTCATCTTTGGTGGGAAGAACGATACCCACATCAACCCTCTGGGCAAACATAGCGCCAGTATTGATCAGCAAAACGGAGATCGCTACCAGTAGTACGACAAATCTCTTCATGAATTGCCACCTTTCCTTTTTTTGTGATTTATTAACCGTTGGCGTCGGTTATATCCACATTGTAAAGGAAAGGGGTAGCGGTCTCCATTTGATCTGTTTCTTTTTCTTTTGATCTTTTTCCAAGTACCTTTAGGCTTACCTATCCCCGGCCAAGCCTTCGCGGTATTCCGTGGGACTCACGCCCACGGTGCGCTTGAACCAGGCGCTGAAATAATAGGCATCGCTGAAGCCCAAGTAGTCTGCGATCTCGTAGATCCTCTGATCCGTCCCCTTCAAAAGTTCCTTGGCTTTCTGCCCCTTGAGGCGGTTCACGTAGTCGGAGAAGTTCTCCCCCACATATTCATGGAACAGCTTACTGAGCTGGGAAGGGCTCATGCCCAGCTCCTGGGCGAGCACGCCCAGGGAAACCCCGCTGCGGTAGTGCTCATCCACATAGGCCTTGATGGTGCTGATCAGCTGCTGCGCGCCGCCCTGCCGGCGCGCTTTGATCAACTCATCGATCTCTAGGAGAAAACTCGCCACCCAGCCCTTAAGTTCTGTGAGCTGGTCTTGGGGATCCCCGGGCAGCAGCCTACCCATGACCTCAATTCCCTGCTGCACATCTAGATCCAGCTCCTCCAGGGCCGTGAGGGTGGAGAGTACGACATCGCCCAGGATGACCAAGAGATTATCGGGGTTGTCCGCGTTTTCGTCGATGGCNGCATGGATCAGGCCAATCTCCCTCTCCAGCTCATCTTGGGTGCCCGTCCGTAATACCTCCGCCAAGCCGTGCCTCATGGGCGCCTGGGACTGGTGAGGCAGGGATTTTGGATTGGCCAGCCANCCAAACACGTCCCGCATCCGCCTTTCCAAGTTCTGCTTGGCTAGTTCCTCCTGGCGGCGCTGGTGTTCCAAGCGCTCCCGCTCAGCCTCCAGCTTGGCCCGGGTTTTGTCCACCACTTCCAAGAGTCTCTTAGTCCGGAAAGGTTTGAGCAGATAGTCCTCCACTCCTAACCNGATGGAGGATTGGGCCAGTTCAAATTCGGCGTGTCCGGAGATGATGATCACTTTGAGCTGGTCATTGATGGCCTTGGCCCTTTCCGTGAGCTCCAAGCCATCCATNCCCGGCATGCGGATGTCGGTAACCAAAATGTCAATGGGTTCCTGCCCCATGATGGCCAGGGCCTCTTCCCCGTCTTTGGCCACGAAAAGCCTGTAGCCCAGCCCTGCCCAGTCCACGTTGCCGGCCACCTTTTCCCGGAGAGACTTTTCATCTTCAGCGATCAAGAGATTACACATGGGCCTCCCCCTCAAGTGCCTTAATGGTCAAAATCGCCTTGGTGCCCTCGCCTAAGGTGCTTTCCAGGACCACACCGTACTCGGGACCGAAGCGCAGTTGGGCACGTTTGTTCACGTTGCGCAGACCGAAGTACTCCCGGTCATTGTTCAAGGGACGCACCCCGCGCAGCACTTCGTTAATGTCCTGGAGCTTGCTGGGTTCAATCCCCATGCCGTCATCGGCAACTTCTAGGATCACCTTCTCGCCCTCTTGATGGCCGCGGATGGTGATGGTGCCTTCCCTGCCCGCCCGCAAAATGCCGTGGTAAATGGCGTTCTCCACCAGGGGCTGCAGCAGCAGCCTGGGGATGAACTTGCCTAGGATGGCATCGTCCTCAATGATGATCTCATAGCGGTACTCCCCNCCGTGCCTCAGCTGCTGGATGAACAGGTAGTTGCGCACATGCTCCACTTCACTGGCGATGGGCACAGTCTCCCGGCCCTTGCTCAACGACAGGCGGAAGAAGCTGCCCAGGGCCTCAATGAGGTAGGTGGCTTCTTCTGTCTTGTTGCTTTCCAGCTGCCCGATGATCAGATCCAGGGTATTGTAGATGAAGTGGGGCTTGATCTGGTTATCTAAGCTTTCCAGCTCCAGCTTGCGCAGGAGCTCCTGCTCTTTCACGTTTTCCGCCATGAGATCCTGGATGCGGCGGATCATGGTGTTGAAGCTGTGGCCTAGCTGAGCGATCTCGTCTTTGCCGCGGGGTTCAATGTGCACCGCCAGTTCGTTGTTGGCAGCCCGATTGGTCAGATCCTGGAGCTCCTTGATGGGTCTGCTTAAGGCGTGGGAAAGGTAAGCGGCCAGGGCCACCACTCCGATGACGATGAGTACGATGACCAAGTAGGTGATCCGCTGGATGGGGCGGAGCTCGGCCCCCAATTCATCTGCATCGGCCACACTGACCACAGTCCAGCCCGTAATGGGCGAACGGGCGGTGGTGAGGAAATACCGCTCGCTGCCCACCGCAGTGAACCCGTCAACAAAGCCCTGAGCCATCTCGTTTTGGAAGAAGCCGCTCCGGGTTCCGATGCTTGCGCCATCCGGGTGATAAACGATCCGCCCGGTCCCGTCGGCTACAAAGATATGGGCGTTTTCCCCCAGCTTCACATCGGTGATGGAGGCCAAGCGCCCGATATTGATATCCGCGGTGAGGTAGATCGCCCCCTCAGCCGTTGGCGCCGCATAGGGCTTGACCATGGTCACAACCAAATGGTTGAAGAAGTTGGCCCGGGGCTCGAAAATGGCTACGCCATCTTCCCCCGCCAGACGGTGATAATCGGCCAGGAAGGCATCATAATCCAGGGTATACAGCCCATAGCTGCTTAGGCGCGTACCGTTGGGAAAGACGATGGACAGCTCCTCCACGTCGGGCTTCACGCGCTGCAGGTTGCTTAGGTCCTCCCAGATGCGGAACACGTATTTGCGGTTGTTGAAGTCATTGCCCTCAACGAGTTTAATCAGCTGATCCAGGTAAAAGTCCTGCTCTTTGGTGAGCAGGGCCTCGATATCCAGGAAGTACTCATCAAGCTCCCGGGCCATGCGGTTGACTACTTCCTGGGAGTATTCACTTACCCGATGCATGAGTCCCCCGAAATACGTTTGGTAAGAAAAGATGGTCATGATGCCGAAGGGTAGCAGGGCAATGATCAAAAAGGACAGGATCAGCTTGGTACGGATCGTATGGATCTGCGCTCGTTTCACCAATTTGGACCAGAATCTCTCCAAACCCCTAATGGATACCGCCCCCTACTTCACCAGCCACGGTTTATGGATTTCCAGCAATCGATCTATGTTGCTTTCGTTGGCGTGTTCCAGACCCACTTCCACAAATGCGGGGGGAACCTCACCGTGGCGGATGTAGTTCACAAGAAGTTCCAAACCCAAGGCCCCCATGGCGGCCATGTCCTGACCGATGAGGTACTGGATTAAGCCCGCTTTCTGCAGCAGCAGGGCGTCGTAAAAGAGGTCAATACCCACGGCGATGCCGCCAGCCTGCGCCCAGCGCTGGAAGTTGGGCAAAGCCTCGCTGGGCACGTAAAAGGGCCAGCCGCCCACGAAGTAGATCACTTCGATGTCTGGATTGTGCTTGACATAGTCCTCCAAGAGGATGATGGATTTCTCCACCGTATCCTCGTTTTCCACGATGTCCCTTATCTTCAGGTTCACCTGTCCTTCCGTGGCAGCTAGAAAGCCCCGGATGCGCTCCTCGTGATGGAAGGCTTCCCGGAAACCTGTCATGATCATGGTATCCAGCTCGGCATTCTCCAGGCCCCGCCCCTTAAGCACACCAACCAGAGCGTGGCCGATGGCCTCGCCGGCGCTGTAATTGTCGATGCCGATATGAAAAAGGCGTCCGCTGCCGGGGCTGTCCCCATCAAAGGTGGCCACGGCAATGCCCTGCTCCATCGCTTTTTGGAAGACCTTGTGGATGGCTTCCTCGTCGTTCACACTGGCTAGAATGCCGTCCACTCCCCGGCGGATCAGGTTCTCAATCATCTCCACCTGAACTTCGGAATCAAAATCAAAGGGCGCCACCCACTCCAGGCGCACGCCCAGCTCATGGGCCCTCTTCTGCGTCGCCTCAAAGGCATCGAGGAAAATGGGGTTGCCCAAAGCCCGGGGCAAAACCGCGATGGTTAACGGTTCCTGGGCATCAGCCGCCACAGCTTCAGTAGTGGTTAACACGATGGCCAAAAGCATAAAAACGGCCAGAAAAGACGTAAGCGCTTTGCTCATCATGGGATTCACCTCAACAGCACGCTTACTTCTGCATGTAAACCCCCATTTCCTGTACTGCCCCCCATGGAAGAGTTGGGCAGTTTGGGTTTCTAATCCAAACTGCCCGGGCACCACCTAATAGCTTCTATGTAGGCTTGGGTGACCACTTCTGGTTCCAATCGGAGCCGTGTGGCGTACTGCTCCATATCCCCCCACCTGCCCTGCTCGTAGGCGAAGACGAGGCTGCCAATATCCTCGTAGGGGCCACTCCCTTCCAGGAGCAGCTGCTGCACTTCAGGTGGGGCATGCACTTCCTCCAAGATCATTTCCATGGGCCGCTGCAGCAGCACATCCAGCATGGAAAAGAGGCCGCTCAAAAACAGCGCGCCGCTCTTTTCCCTGAGGTGCGTCTTGTCGGCCAAGAGCTCGGAGAAACGGCCCCGCACCAAAGAGGTGATCACGGGCGCATCTAGCTTCGTGGTCCTCAT
>JGI24710J26742_10003843_pt1 | contig 12624 bp, 11 predicted proteins | sample BioPla2DNA2_FD_26742 | JGI IMG/M metagenome (IMG submission 26742) | reverse complement strand
ATGTTTGTAGCTTACCTATGAGGGATTGAAACGGTGACATATAGCGCTTCATACCAAGACTCAAAATCAGTTTGTAGCTTACCTATGAGGGATTGAAACTATTTTGTAGTAACACGGAATACGCGGTAGCCCTCTGGTTTGTAGCTTACCTATGAGGGATTGAAACGCTTGCCTTCCCCGTCCGCTCTGGGCACTATATTTCGGTTTGTAGCTTACCTATGAGGGATTGAAACTTGTAAGCCCGCCCAGTGGCCCAGTTTACGGGCGCGGGTTTGTAGCTTACCTATGAGGGATTGAAACTTGTTATCATATATTGTCTTATTGCTGGCATAGACCTTGTTTGTAGCTTACCTATGAGGGATTGAAACTGTATATGAAGTGGTACGATCACGGAAGGCTTGGGAATTGTTTGTAGCTTACCTATGAGGGATTGAAACTTAACGCTTTATTCCTCGTCATCTTCCACCTCCTCGTTTGTAGCTTACCTATGAGGGATTGAAACAAGAGTGCCCATCGGGAGGGCGAGGCAATCGACCTTAGTTTGTAGCTTACCTATGAGGGATTGAAACAAATCGGAGCCATCGCCCCAGTGAGCGCCGAAATAGGTTTGTAGCTTACCTATGAGGGATTGAAACTATCCCCGAAGACATAATATATAACTTCTGAGCATGAGTTTGTAGCTTACCTATGAGGGATTGAAACGGGAACATTTACAGGATCGCCGACGATTACGATATCCGTTTGTAGCTTACCTATGAGGGATTGAAACTTCAAAAGCTTCTTCAGGAGTAACCGGTATAATTTCGTTTGTAGCTTACCTATGAGGGATTGAAACTCGATACTTTTAATTATTTCCTTATTCTCCATTTCTGTTTGTAGCTTACCTATGAGGGATTGGCGCTACGTGTTGTATCGTCATCGAATTTTTACTCTAAGCGTATTTCTACTGTGTTATCGATAATCATTAAATACTTTTTTCCGATCGTTATTTTTGGTTAAAAGTACCAAGTCGGGTTCTGGGAGGGGGAAGAAAAATGTGCGAGTTACTAGGGCTGTGTTTTAATTTGCCTGTGAGGCCAGATATCTCTTTTAGAGGATTTCGCCATAGGGGAGAAAATAACCCTGATGGTTGGGGAATAGCTTTTTTCCCAGATGAATCAGCTCAGATAATAAAAGAAGAAATTAGTGCTAAACAAAGCAAGCTATCGAAATTTTTACTAGATTATCTCGAAATAGAAGCTCCAATTTTTATCGGACATGTAAGACGTGCAAGTACCGGAGGAATAAGTCGCAAAAACACTCACCCGTTTAATAGAGAACTGAATGGGACAGAATACGTCTTTGCTCATAATGGAAAGCTAAACCATGAAAATTTAGAGCTCGGTAGATTCAAACCTATCGGTGAAACGGATTCAGAAACTGCCTTTTGTTATTTACTGCATCGTATTGAAAATGCTCCCACTGACATATTGAAAAGCATGAATAAAAACAAATATTTCGACTGGTTGGCTGAAAGGTTAGAAGAAATCAACAAATATGGAAGCCTAAACTGTATATTTTCTGATGGGAAGTATCTATTATGCTATCATGACAAAGATGGATATAATGGACTTTGCTTCGTGCAGAGAAGATCTCCCTATGGGAAGGTTAAGTTAGTTGATGAGGATTGGGAGGTGAATCTTGCAGAGGAAAAAAGTCCAGATCAAGAGGGTTATATTGTTGCTACAAAAAGACTAACAAAAGCAGAGCATTGGGAAGATTTTGAACCTGGCGAGCTCGTCGTCTTTGCAGAGGGAAAGATTGCATATTCAAATAAACGTGATATTAATGTATAATAATAAACAATTGGCATTGGAAAATAAATTTATAGAATACTCAAAAAGTCCATGTAATCAATGTAAATGAAATGTGAGATCAATTACAGAAAAAATACGCAGGACAAACGGGTGACAACTAAATAAAATAAGCATCTTTCTCCTTCTTGTGACAGGCGTACGTGCTAAGATAAGCGAGATTGGTAAAGTGATGTGATAAACATTGAAAGGGCGTCTGCTGAATCTTTTATGATGTTAAAGAGTGATCAAATATAATTTAGCAATGCCCTTTTTGATATTAACGTTTTGATATCACGCTATAATGTGAATAAAATGTTATTAGGGGGGAGAGGGGAAATTATAGATGGATATCAAGCTAAAGTGTAGAGTTGTAACTCCTATGTTTATGGCTGGAGCTGACGGCCAAACACCTGAATTAAGACCCTCTGAATTTAAGGGTATGATGCGTTTCTGGTGGAGGGCGATAAAGGCCGAAGATGATATTGAGCAATTGAAGAGAGATGAAACTGAAATTTTCGGAGGAACTGGGGAAACAGGATGCAAGAGCAAGATAAATTTAAGGCTTTCACATAATTACGATCTCATACAAAAATACAAAGGAACAGACATAAAAAACGATTATAGGCTGAAGTGGGACTTCAATAGTGCAGAACGAACGTTGACAGGAATTCATTCTGGTATTGGCTATTTATTGTATTCAACCACTCTTAGGAGTTCTAGACGAGGATTTATAAAAGATGGATTTACATTTGAAATCTTGCTCTCAAGTTTTCATGATGAGGCTCTTAAGGAAACTTTAGCTTCTTTGTGGCTTGCAATTTATTTAGGAGGATTTGGCACGAGAGCAAGAAGAGGTGGCGGAAATTTAGTCGTTGACGAGATCGAACCAAGAAACACCTTTGATATTGATTTTATATGTAGTGTTAAAAACAAGAATGGATTAAGGGAGTGGCTTGCCTCTAATCTGACCCGCATTAAGAACAATGTTATTAAAAAGGATATTAAATCAACGAATACCAAGAAATATTCAGTATTGGCCGGGGGTAAATTGTTAATTTTTGACTATAAAAATTCATGGATTGATGCTTTAAATTTACTTGGGAAAAGATTCAGTGAATTTAGACATGAAAATAGGTCGAAAGTTTTCGAAACAGCTGCTTTTGGAATGCCGGTTATGCACAGAGGATTTAGAATGGTGCCATACAAAAATGATGATCGTTTATCTGAAAGATTTGCATCTCCTTTAATTTTTAAGGTCATAAAATCGGACAATCTCTACTTTCCAATATTACTTCAACTGAATTGTGATATTCCGAAAGTTGGTAAGGAAGAAAAAGAAAGAAATAAGGGTAGGAAATTGGTTAATTCACCTAAACAGATCAGCCAAAATTTAATAGAAGAATTTCTGGCAGTATTTAAAGATGAGGCCCTGGAGGTGAGTTTGTGAATACCAGATCAGATTTTTCAATGAAACTTAAGGCGATTCTTCATGATCCTATAGATAAACCCTTTGATATTCAAGGGCACAAAAGAAGAGCAAGAGAATATGCGCAAGCATTAGGCGTTGAATGGGAAGACATTAAAGGTCCAGATTGGATTTCCTCCTGCATGGAGAGGAGTTTAATCTCTGAAGGCATTATTCAGGAATTTGACGAGATAAGACATCCCTTTGCAGAAAGTCTAATCAGGGATAATTTCCTGCGCTTTAAAAACGAAGTATTTGAAGTTATTAAAGATATAACTGACGACATGGGGAATGTGTTGCCGAAAGAGGACGATAAAAAATTTCTTTATATATGGCGGAATTACCAGGAAAAGTTAATTAAAGGCTCTAATGGCTGTGAATGGAAAAAGTACATTTCCTTATTTCCTGCCGATACGAGAGTTCCCGATCATTCAATATGGGAGCATGCGAAAGTTACATCAGCAATTAATGCTTTGTGGGATGATGAAAATAAGAATTTATTGCAAAATAACTCACTTTTCCTCTTTTCTATTGGTCCGGTTCAAACATTTATAAGTCAGGCACGTAAAACCCAAGACCTCTATATGGGTAGTTTTCTTTTGTCCTATCTTACATTTGTTGCAATAGAAAAAATAATCGAGGATTACGGCCCCACGAACATTATTTACCCAGATCTTTATAAACAACCGCTTGCAGATTGGTGGTTAGAAAAGAAAAAGATAGATGTGATTAATTCTCAATCTGTCTATGTGGATCAGCCGACTATTCCTAATAGATTTGTGGCTTTTGTGCCTCAAAGTGACGAAGCCGAACTTAGACATTTGGGTGAAGAAATTTCAAGAAAAGTCAGAGAGGAATGGGGACAAATAGTCTTTAAAACCATGGAAGGCTTAAATATAACGTGTCCTGAGGACAAAGTTGAAAAGCAAATTAAAAGATTTCCTGAAATTTACTGGGTTGCACTACCTTTGAAGATTGGCGATAGAGATATAGCTATAGAAGACCTAGGAGAAATCTTTGAATCTACCGAAAAATACAGAGATATTTGGCAGTTTGCTGTCGATAATGGCGAATATTCACCAAATCTAGGACTTTTATATCAAATTATTTATTCATCACTTGAGAAGTTAATAGGGGCAAGAAAAAATCTGAGGAATTTTGAATACACGGAGGAATATAATAAAAAGTGTCATCTATGTGGCGAGAAAGAAGGATGGATAAAGGCAGGACATGGGAAATTAAGGGTTGGGAGATATATTGGTGACAATGAAGTATTATGTACCTGTTGTTTTGTAAAAAGAACCATGGATAGTTATTTAAAGGATAAATTTAAAGATATTTCTCCTAATCCTTTCGAGGGTTATTCATTCCCTTCAACGGCCGAAATAGCTATAAGCGATTTTAAAGTGATGTGCCTGGATAAATCAATCGATGATTTTAAAGCATATGTTGAAACCTTCAAGAAAATAGTTGGCGAAGCAAGAACAAAGGAATTGACTGTAAAACCATTGCCCAGAATTATTAACAAATATGGTGATTTTGATAACCTTGAGGGGGAATGGTTTTTTGAGGAGAATTTAACTCCTCGACAATTTAAAAAACAAGCTGGAGCAAGTCCTGAAGCAGAACAAATCAATGAGTTAAAAGAAAAACTTAGGAACATCGGGGAAAAAGTTGGCATTCCCAATCCCTATTATGCTGTCATCGCTATTGATGCCGACTCAATTGGAAAGTGGTTAAGCGGTTCGAAACTGCCTGATATTGAAAATGCTTATAATTCTAGCGTGTGGCAAAACCTGCCTGATCATTTTAAGGCAAATCTAAAGGATAAAGCACCCCGAAAACTTCTTACGCCTGCAATACATGCTTCAATTTCGGCAGCATTGAGAAATTACACTATAGAGTTTGTGCGAAGAATTGTCGAAGAAGAACATCTTGGGAAGCTTGTATATGCGGGTGGCGATGATGTACTTGCCTTTGTTAACTTGAAAGACTTGTTTGGCGTAATGAGAAAGTTAAGGGCGAGTTTTTCGGGTCAAATAAAAATCAAGGATGGGGCAATAGATGTTTGCTGGGAAAACGAGTCCGGATTTGTCGAAAAAGAAGGGGTTTATTATCTGACAATGGGAAGGAATGCCACCGCCTCTTGTGGGGCTGTAATTGCTCATTACAAGACCCCCTTAAAGCTTGTCCTAGATAAAGTTAAAGAGATGGAAAAGAAGGCTAAAAACATCGATGGGGAAAAGGACGCCTTTAGTATAGCTCTAATGAAACATTCTGGACAAGTGAAGGAAACCATATGCAAGTGGAAATACGAGGATATGGATGTCTTGGAAATGCTAATGAATTTTGCGAATAAACTTGAAAAGAAAGATGACGAGCTCTGGGTTTCAAAAAGCTTTATTTACAGGTTGGCTGAAGAGTTTGAGCGATTAAAAAGAGATGATGGATATCTTCTGGTTTCTGAGGCTGCATTTGAGGCTGAGCTGAGGAGGATCATAGGAAGGACTTCTCATGGCAAAAAAGATGCTAGAAGAGAGATGGTAGAAAATATTGTAAGAGATTTGAGCCAGCTTTTTAGTAGTATGGGGACTTTTTTAGACAGGTTTACAAACCTGCTTGAAATAGCAACATTTACGGTAAAGGCGGAGGAGTGAAATGTTTATAAAGATAACGCCATTTGATACTTTGTTTTTTAGAACGGGCAGACCCTTTAGTGGTGGAGAAGATACTTGGGTAGATACTGTGTTCCCGCCCTTTCCATCAACACTATATGGGGCTATAAGGAGTCTTTTAATATTCCATATGGGGACAATTGAAGATTTTAAAGCGGGGAGATTTAAGGAGATCATTGGTACACCGACGGAAAAAGGGAGCATGAAACTAAAAGGGCCATTTTTGCATAAGAAAGGTGACATTTTTTTAAGATCGCCCCACGATATTCTTCGTGTTAACGATAAAGGTAAATTGGAACCTTTAAAATTGCTTAAAAAACCTAACTTGTTCATCTCGAATTATGGACTTGAAGATATATTGGTTTGGCCTAAAGAGGACACTGTAGATGAATCCACGGGATTTATCGATATGATCGAGTTTATTGATTATTTGAAAAATAAAAAAGAAACGTATTATGAAACTAAGAAAGAAGAAATTTACGTTTGGGAATATAAAATTGGTATCGCACGTAACAAGGCGACAGGCACATCAAAAGAAGGATATCTCTACAGAATGCCCCTGATAAGATTATTAGGGGATGCGAACCTTGTTGTCAAAGTGGAAGGAGTTAATGACTTCCCGACTGAAGGAGCAATTCAGTTGGGCGGAGAATCAAAGGCAGCTAAATTTGAAAAGACAGATGCTCATCAATTAGAAGAACTGGTAAATATAGATTTAAATTTTTCAGAAGGGTTTTTCAAAGTTTACTTGGCAACACCGGCTGTCTTTGAAAATGGTTGGTTGCCAAAATGGATTGATGAAGAAACCCTTGAGGGCAAGTTTGAAGGGGTGAAATTAAAACTTATTGCTTGTGCTATAGGAAGGTCAATCCCAATAGGGGGATGGGATATGGCGAAGAACAGGCCTAAACCTATGAGAAGGGCGGTGCCAGCCGGCTCGGTTTACTACTTCCAACTAGTCGATAATAATAGCGCAACAAGGGTAAAGGAAGTTTTTCATCTTAAAAACATCTCCGATCTGTTACCTGAAGAAGGCTTCGGTTTAGCCATTTTAGGAGAGGTGAAGCTATGAAAAAAGTTATAATGATGGTAGGCACCTCTCTCTTTGTGAATTATCTTGAGCATGAATGTGATAATACTTTCAAAAATCACTTCGAAGCTTTGAAAAATAGGGATAGCAAATATTATGAGAATGAATTAAGAAAAGTAAAATACATTAAGCAAAAAGTATGTCACTGGCTTAGGAGCCTTGGACTGGCTAATATCAATAGCGCTTCGGCTGAAATAAAAAGCCTACTGAAATTAGAAGAACAAATACGAGATGATGATTTCGAAGTTCATCTTCTTTCTTCAGACACTATCCTAGGCAAACTAGCAGGAGAAATTTTAGAGACAGAACTTGTGAAATTAAAAGGCTTCGAAATAAAAATGCATGTAATTAGTGATTTACAGGTCAAGGATAGCAAAAGGTTTATTAAAGGCATGCGAAATCTCATCGATGAAATATTTGAAATTGCTGATGAGTATTGGGGCAATGTCATTATGAATATCACTGGAGGCTATAAGGCGTCTATTCCCTACCTAACTATCTTAGCTCAACTTAACGGATGTCCCATATATTATATTTTTGAAGATCAAGATGCTTTCATAAAAGTGCCAAATTTACCATTTTCTACAGAAGTAATAGATTGGAAGGATCTTTACAGAAATAGCGAAATCATAGATCAGTTACAAAAGGGAATATGTGATAAAGAAGACCACGATAAATTGGTATATAGTGAATTCTATAAAAAATATGGAGTATTAGTGTGGGAAGAACCCCCAATGGCTGAATTAAATCCGCTTGGAAAGATTATATGGGAAACTTACAAAAGTAAATTCTTCGAGTTTCATATAAATTCTCAGTCAAAACAGAAATATAGTAATTCACAGAGATTAAAGGATGTAATATCTAAAAAGTTTTGGAAAGAAGAGATTAGAGAAGGCAAAACTGAATATAAAAATGGACACAGAGTATATGATGATGGCGATAATCCCATTAGGATTTTTTATTTAATTGAAGATAATACTATCAAAATTTACAATATTTTCGATAATCACGAGGAGTATGAAAGGTACCTTAATAATAATCCATATAGAGAAGAAGATGTAGAATCACAAAAATATGAACTGGAAATAATCAAAAAGGAGGTATGAGTAAATGTATAAAGCTTTTCAACCATTTTTTCTTATTGCAGAGGCCCCCATACATGCAGGAAGTGGGAGCGAAGTCGGAATTGTTGATCTTCCAATACAAAGGGAGAGACATACGAGCTTCCCAAAAATTGAAGGTTCGGGAATAAAGGGATGTTTCAGAGAAGCTCTGAAACACTCCAATAAAACGGTGAAAATACGAGGCCGGGAGATTCCATCCAATGATAAACTACATATTACATTGGTTTTCGGTCCTGAAGAATCAGGGGCCGAGCACGCCGGTTGCATTGCTTTCACAGACGCAAGGATTTTATTTTTCCCCGTTAAGTCATTAAAAGGTGTGTTTGCATGGGTGACTTGTCCTCTCGTACTTGCAAGATTTATGGAGGATATAAAGACTATAGGGGGCATAGGGGATGATTTTAGTTGGGATGTACAAGGACTCGAGAATTGCACTCCTACGGAATCACAGCTAACAGTTTCAGATAATAAAGTCGTAGTATTAGAAGAATTCACCTTTAAGGTCAATGAAGATGATAGAGTCGATAAAATTGCGAATTACCTTGATGGTATGATTTTCCCCGATGACCCCGTATTTGACTTTTGGAAAGAAAAATTACGAAAGGACATAATTATCCTTAGCGATGATGATTTTAAAAGTTTCATCACAACGTCAACCGAAGTCATAGCAAGAACTAGAATTGACAGTGAAACCGGAACTGTTCAAAGGGGTGCTCTATGGACAGAAGAATATCTTCCGCAGGATACAATTTTATACTCTATAGCCATGGCAACCCATGTAAGAATTGAAAGCGGTACAAAGGGAATTTTAAATGGGGCTACTCCTGATGAGGAGGCACAAAATGTAATTGAGTACTTCAGGCAGGCAATTCCTGAAGTTATTCATATAGGTGGGAATCAAACAATAGGGAAGGGTATTGTAAGAATAAATATGATGAATGTGGGAGAGAGTTGACATGGCCAAGAAAGAAACTATTATCACGAAACTCGAAAGCGGAAGGGCAGAGTTTGCATTAGCTTGTGCTCAGAAGGCTTGTAGTAAAAATAAGCAAATTCAAAAGGAATATAGATCTTACGCGAGAAGAATTCCTCAGATGATTTTATCTAATGGACTTGGTCAGACATTAGCTTTTGTATTTTCCAAGAAAAAAGAAGGCAATGCATATGATTTAGTTTACAAACAAATGAGTGACTATATGAGCAGTCCTCATGTTTCAGGAATACAAAAGCCGAATGACAAAGATTTAACCGAATGGGTCGTTTCTTTGAACACTCATAAATATAGATATGTTGAAGAAGAAATTCTTGCTTTTTTAAATTGGCTTAGAAGGTTTGCCGAAGGCTTAATTGAAGAGGGCGAAGAATAATGAACAAGGGTAGTGGAAATATAATCAATGAAACAAATTATAAATTTTATAATCCATGTGAAACGGCTAGTATTTTAGAAAAAGTCATTGAAAAGAAAGGCAAGTATCAAGAATGTAAAGGGAAAAAAGGGGGGGAAAAAGAAAGAATTGACTGGTTTTATAAGAGTAGTCAGCAAACCATTATAAATCCAGCTCTCATTTTTGGAAGATTAATACCTTCTGCTACTGGCGGTGACAGAAACGAAAATAAACAAAAGTATCTTGATATGGTCATTGAAGAAAATAAAAAATATAAAGCATCCGGGTTTTACGATTTGGTGCTAAAAAGACAACGAAAGTGGCTGGAGGAACTTAAAAATAGCGGTTGGATCGTGGAAGATGATTTAAGAAAAAAGACCTCATGGAGGCTTGTAGTGGGTTTAGGCTCATCCCATCCTCAAGAGACTTCCATGACTTTACATCATGTTTATGGAATTCCTTATATACCTGGGAGTGCTATAAAAGGCATGACAAGACATTGGTTTATTTTGAGGGAATTTGAAAAGCAGAATTTATCGATTGAGCAAATAAAATGTTTTGAGAAGATCCTTAATGAAGCTGATTTCGGAAATAAAGAAGACGAAAAAACCGATAAATCAACCCTGAAAAAATTTGAGGAAAAATTCAGGGTCAATAACTTAAAGCCGCACGAAAGGCTATTTGAGTTCGTTCAAAAACATCCGGAATTAATCAATTTATATCAAGGCGTTTTCGGCACACAAAGACAAAAAGGCGGAGTCATATTCTTTGATTCCTATCCTAATGGGGAAATAAATCTAAAGGTTGACATAATGAATCCTCATTATCCCGAATATTACAGTGGGACTCAAGTTCCAGCAGATTGGCAACAACCTAATCCAATTAAGTTTCTTACCGTTGAAAACACGACATTTTGTTTTTCCCTCGCTTCTTGTGATCAATTCCTATTAAATAGTGCAAAGACGCTGTTAGAAGAAGCGCTGAGAAACCTTGGCGTTGGAGCAAAAACCTCTTTAGGTTACGGAATATTAGATGATATGTTTTAGTCACATAGGCGTATAACCTTTCCCTTTAATTGAGGTAACGCTTGACGGATTGAATGCCTTTTTCTGCTAATCGGTAAATTATGATTTTATCTTTATTTTGCATGGACATAACCATAGAACCAAATGTAATTTCCTTCAGCTGCTGTATAAAACACTTTTAGTCTTTGCCCGGGTTCCACCTTATCTTTAAGTTCAAAGGAGTATTCTTTTCCATCGGCTGATTTTTTGCTCAATACGCCTTTTGCAATAGTGTATTCGCCAAGCACATCATTCGAAACAGACTTGACTGATATAGTATCTCCTTCTTTTTCATCGAAGGCGGTTTCTGATGGTATCAAAGTAACTAACCCATTTATCGCTGTGATAACAATTCCTGGAGCTTCCGGATATGCTGATTCCGGTATCATGGCTTTACCTTCGTATTTCGGCATATCTTTCATTCTTTCTTTATGCTCTGCTGTGACTTCCGCGAGAGAGTCTGGGTTCATCATTAGTTCTAAGCCAAGAGAGGCGAGAGCTTTGGAAGCAGCAACGGCTCCTTTAAATCCGTATATGGAGTTATTTTGAATTGCGGCTTTTTCAGAGTGACCAGGCGTATCCGGAACCCATATTGCAATGTTTAAAGTAGTTGTAGGCGTCTTCCAGGTTACTATGGGAATATCTACGGTTAAATTTGATTGTTCTTCGGCATATTTTATGGCAGTGTTTTTTGCTTCCTCGAGGGAATTTCCGGCTGCAGTCACGCTTCTTGCCGGATAAAGCCAACAAATTAAACCAACAGTTAAACATATCAATACTAAATTAAATAATAACTTATGTGAATTAGAGAACATTTTAACAAATCCCCCTTCCTTTATTCCCTTCCTTTATTAAGGAAGGGAAAGGACGTCTTTACCCCAAATCCATGGCTACAAAGCTCTCATCCTTGGAAGTCCAGAAGCGGTCGCTTGTAGTTTACGACGTTTTACCCTGAGGTGAACACGAAATGATAGAGCTTGAAATGACAAAAGCTAATTTGGAAAGCCTTGGACTGACTACCGCGGCAAATCAACTTGACGCTTTTTTGGAGAGGGCACGAGGCGAAAACTACACCTAATTATCTTTTTTAAATGAACTCCTAGAAACCGAAAGCCTGGAGCGACAAAGGAGAAACATAGAGGTGCGTTCTAAGTTATCCAGACTGCCGCATAAGAAGACCTTGAAGGAATTCGACTTCAGTTTCCAGCCGAGCATAGACGAAAAACTCGTCAAGGAGCTTGCCACTATGGCCTTCGTCCACAGAGCTGAGAACGCGGTGCTCCTCGGGCCTCCCGGTGTGGGCAAGACCCATTTGGCAGTGGACCTTTCCATGGAGGCACTCTCTCGTGGTATTTCTGTGTACTTTACTACCCTTGCTAGGATGATAGAAGACCTAAAAAGGGCATACGAAAACCAATCTTTGATGAATAGGATGAAGGTGTATTCGTTTACAAAGTTGCTCGTGATAGACAGGGTATTTCACGTAAAGACGATGCTCTGTCTGTAAGGTATCTCGTAGTAGAAGATATTCTTGGTTAAAAAAGCCTTTAAGCCAGAGGCAAATTCAGGAAGAGATCATAAAAGACCATATAATTTATTATCTGAAACGAAAGCCGCCTAACTTACGGGCAGCCCTAGGATGCATAGACAGATGGCAAAGAAAAGCGTCCATTCCAGCAAGAAAAGAATAGATAGAACGAATAATGAGGAACGCAGGCTTAAAGGTTGCAGGCAGACGCATATTCAATGCCGACCTACTTTGGTTCTAAAATGTCAGTAGCAAGTAACGTCCTAGATAGAAACTTTATTGCCGGATGTCCGGATGAGAAATGGGTTATAAATTACCTACATCCATACCGACGAAGGATATCTATACCTAGCGGCCGTTATGGACCAATGCTTTAAAAAAGAATCGTGGGATACTTCAATGAAACAGCGGATGACCCAAAAACTTTTCATTGAAACCATGAATATGGCTACACGTCC
>JGI24710J26742_10003841_pt1 | contig 12625 bp, 12 predicted proteins | sample BioPla2DNA2_FD_26742 | JGI IMG/M metagenome (IMG submission 26742) | reverse complement strand
TAATAATTTGTTAAAAATAACCCTTGACAAAATATTTACATTAAAGTAAAATTAATTCTAAATTAAATAACGTGTAAATCTTATCAAGAGTGGTGGAGGGACTGGCCCTATGAAGCCCGGCAGCAGCTATCTTAATTTTTTGGGATAGAAATGTGCTAATTCCAGCAGGAGTTTTCCTGAGAGATAAGAAGTGAGAGAATTTTTTTATTCTGCATTCGAATATTTTTATACCACTTCTTATTTAGAAGTGGTTTTTTTATTTACAAAAAAGCATTTTATATTTTTATATAAATTTTTACTTAGTTAAAAATTTAATGAATTTAATATAAAACTAAAGATTTAAATTAAATTTTAAAAAGGGGGCAATATCAATGAGTAATAATTGGAAAAAGGGGACTATTTGCATACAAGGAGGTTATACTCCAAAATCAGGAGAGCCAAGGGTACTTCCTATATTTCAGAGTACAACTTATAAGTATAATGATCCAGATGAGGTTGCAGCACTATTTGACCTTAAGGCAAATGGGCATATGTATTCAAGAATAAGTAATCCTACCATAGCTGCATATGAGGAAAAGCTAGCTCAATTAGAAGGTGGTGTAGGAGCTCTTGCAGTATCAGCAGGGCAGACAGCTACCACTTTAGCAATTTTAAATATTTGTAAAAGTGGTGAACATATAGTAGCTGCATCAACTCTATATGGAGGAACCTTTACTCTTTTATCATCTACACTAAAGAAATTTGGAATAGATGTGAGCTTTGTAAATCCAGATGCTGATGAGGAAGAAATCCTAAAAGCTTTTAGAGATAATACTAGAGCAATCTTTGGGGAAACCATAGGAAATCCTGGGTTAAATATCTTAGACTTTGATAAGTTTTCAAGAATTGCAAAAAAGGCTCAGGTACCTTTTATTGTAGACAATACTTTAGCAACCCCATATCTTTGCAATCCACTAAAATTAGGAGCTAACATAGTTATTCACTCTGCTACAAAGTATATTGATGGACATGCATCCAGTGTAGGAGGAATTATTGTAGATGGAGGAAACTTTAATTGGGATAATGGTAAATATCCTGAACTTACAGAACCAGATCCAACTTACCATGGAATCAGATATACTGAGAGTTTTGGAAATGCAGCCTATATAATAAAGGCTAGAGTACAGCTACTAAGAGATTTAGGAGTTTGTACAAGTCCTTTTAATGCATATCTATTTAATCTTGGCCTTGAAACTCTTCATTTAAGAATGGAAAGACACAGTGATAATGCATTAAAGTTAGCTAAGTATTTAGAAAAGAATGAAAATGTAAGCTGGGTAAGCTATCCCTTATTAGAAAGCCATCCTACTTATGAATCGGCTAAAAAATATTTACCAAATGGGGCTAGTGGTATTTTAACCTTTGGAGTGAAAGGTGGAGTTGAAGCTGGTAAAAAGCTAATAAGAAATCTAAAATTAGCTGCTTTAGTTGTTCATTTAGGAGATGCCAGAACTTCAGTAATTCATCCAGCAAGTACAACCCATAGACAGCTTACAGAGGAACAGCAAATAAAAGCAGGAGTAGCTCCAGACTTAATTAGGGTATCTGTAGGAATAGAAGATGTGGAGGATATAATAAAAGATTTTGAACAGGCCTTAGAAAATTTAGCTTAAATCCTTAAGAAGTAAAGGGAAAGGAGAAAAACTATGCCAGTAATTATTCCGGAAAATCTTCCAGCAGCTAAAACTCTTATAAAGGAAAAGGTTCCAGTAAGATATAAGGAAACATTGCCTGGTGAGTTAAAGACCATTAAAATAGGAATTTTAAATTTGATGCCTACAAAAATTCAAACCGAAACTCAACTGTTAAGACTCCTTGGGAGTACAGAAGTAAATGTTGAAGTAAAACTTATTTATATAAAGGAGCATAAATCTAAAAATACACCTAAGGAGTATCTGATTAACTTTTATAATACCTTTAAGGAAATAAAAAATGAAAAATTTGATGGCTTTATAATAACAGGGGCTCCTATAGAACATTTAAAATTTGAAGAGGTTGATTATTGGGAGGAGCTAAAGGAGATAATGAATTTTACCCTGGAAAATGTTAAATCAACTCTTCACATATGCTGGGGAGCTCAGGCAGGGCTATATCATCATTATGGCATTCCTAAATATCCTTTAGATAAAAAGTTATTTGGTGTTTTCTTGCATAGGGTAAATAATAAGAATATAAAACTTTTAAAAGGCTTTGACGATGAGTTTTATGTACCTCACTCAAGATATACAGATGTTTTAAAGGAGGATATTAATAAAGTCCCAAATCTCACTATATTATCGGAGTCAGAGGAGGCTGGCATTTATCTTGCCTATGCTAACAAGGGAAAGCAAATTTTTGCTACAGGACATTCAGAATATGATCCTTGTACTTTAAAAAAAGAATATGAGAGGGATATATCAAAAGGGCTTAATATAGATATTCCACAGAACTATTTTATAAATGATGATCCAAATAAGGAACCACTAGTAAGGTGGAGGGCCCATGCAAATTTATTATTCTCCAATTGGTTAAAATATTATGTATGTAAGGATTAAAGAGTCACCAGTTTTCTGGTGGCTTTTTTAGCTTATTAAACTTTTAAAACTAATACTTTTAATGTAATATTATTAATAGAGATATGGAAAGGAAGATATATATGTTTAAAATATTAATAGTAGAAGACGAACCTAAAATAAGGGAATTAATTTTAGAAAATATTGAAAAGTGGGGATTTAAGGGTCATTATATAGAAGACTTCAATAAGGTATTAGAGGAGTTTACAAAATATGAGCCCCATTTAGTTTTAATGGATATAAACCTTACTTCCTTTGATGGTTTTTATTGGTGTGGAAAAATAAGAGAAGTTTCAAAAGTTCCAATAATCTTTATATCTTCCAGAAATACTAATATGCTAATATTGCTTTTATGGTTCCCCTAAAGGCGGTTGTGGATACTGCCCTTGTATTTATAGTATTATTCCTTATTGCATCTATACATAGCTATATGATTATATATAGGTTTAAGCTTATAGAACTTTTCAAGGCAGAAAGCCAAGGGGAGAGAGAGCCAAAACCTTCAGTTTTAAGATCAATATTATCTATTTTATTAATTGCTGGAGGCTACTTATTATATATTAAGACTTCCGTAGTTTATATTGTCTTAACAATACCAGTTACTTTGCTNTTAACTGTTCTTGGAACCTTTATGGTATTTTCATCCTTAATTCTTTTAATTATTAAGCTTTCAAAGAAAAATGAGAGAAAATACTTTAGAGGAACTAATATGATAGGCATTTCTCAACTGCTATTTAGAATTAAAGGAAGTGCCAGAACTTTAGCAACAATTGCAGTTTTAAGTGCAACCACTCTTACAGCTATGGAGATATCAGCAAGCTTTTATTATTCCCTTGAAGTAGATTTACAAAAGAATTTTGGCTTTACCTATTCCTATGCCAGCAATGACAAATCCTTAGATAAGGAAGTTGAAGCTATAATTGAAAAATACCCAGATAATAAAATCCTTAATTCTGTTGATATGAATTTTGCCTTGGTAAAGGGATTATGGCCAGATTTATACAATGAATCTTCAAACAATAAGGCCACTGAAGCTGATTTTTATATAATATCAGAAAGTGATTATAAGAAAATTGCAGAGGCAAGAAACTTAAATGATAAGATAAACTTAGAAAATGAAAATGAAGCAGTTGTATTTAATCAAATAATAAACTTTACATCAGAACATGACTATTCAGATAAAACAATTACAATAAATGAAGGTAATGAAGAGACAAAACTAAAAATTGTTGATATTAAGGATTATTCCCTTACCAATTCAGGAATGATGAGAAATGCTGTAGTTGTATCTGATGAAGTATATAATAAATATAAAACAAATAATAATTCCCACAGAATAAAGGGTTATGTTACTGATAATAAAAAGGATAGCGAAATTCTTACAAATGAACTTACTAATTTACTATTAGAAAAGCTTCCAAGTAATGAAGGAGAAGCACCAGAATTTTCAGCATACTATACCAACTATAGAGCAGCAATTGCCTTTTCAGGCCTAATAATTTTCCTAGGGGCATTTATGGGCCTACTTTTTCTAATGGCTACAGGAAGTATAATATTCTTTAAGCAATTATNTGAAGCTAATGAAGATAAGGATAGGTACAGCATCCTTAGAAAAATAGGAGTTACAAATAAGGAAATAAAANCTTCCATAAGCAAGCAAATATTAATAGTCTTTGCCCTTCCTTTAGTTATTGGGATGACCCACAGCCTTGTTGCTTCAAAACTTTTAACAATAATATTAAGGGTAAATCTTACACTGCCAATAATTTTAACTTGCTTGGCATATACAGTTATATATATGATTTATTATTTCCTAACAGTAAATTCTTACTATAATATTGTTAGCTCAGAAAAAATTTCATAATGTAATGCAGGGTCTTTGTTTCCCTGCTTTTTTCTATATAAAAAGACCTTTTATCTTTTTAAATTGTTTAGTTAAGATTATACTTTCTATTAAAATTACTCAAATTTATCATCTCTTTCATAAAAGCNTTCTTAATAATGCATGNTGCACCATATATTTACAAAAATATGAATAAAAATATACAACTTTGAAACAAGTATTATTTAACTTATAAACATATATTTTATATTATTAATATATAGGGAAAGATATGTAAACAAATATAAAGCATTATATCTTTAATAAGTTCCATATTTAAATAGGCATTATATTTGCTAATTAAAAATAAATAAACTAGAATTTAAATATAAAAGGTATTAGACAATAAAAAGGAGGCAAAATAGCAGGTGAAAATTTGGGAAAAAATATTTATATACTCTACAGTACTGTTTATTTTATTGTTTAATGGTGCTGGAATAATAATAGAAACTATATATAACAGAAATTTAAATCTTGTAATAACAACTGGTTTAAATTAATATGGAGCTGTTAAATAAAGTATGGGGATATAATTATTATGGAGGAACAAGAGCTGTAGACATACACGTTCAAAGATTAAGAGATAAGCTAAATTTAAAAGATAAGATAAAGACTGTATATAAAGTAGGCTATCGATTAGAAAAGTAGATTTTACAAGTTTGATACAATAAATATATTATAAAGAGAAATTCCTTTGTTATATTAAAGCAGAAAGGAAGTGCTTAATATGGCAAAAATAAAAAGAAAAACAAGAAGAAAAATAAAAAGAAAAATTTTAATAGGAGGAATAATTTTAATTTTCTCTGTAATTACAATTAGAGGCTTTATAGAAAAACATAATATAAATAATGACAAATCAAATATAACAAAAGAGAAAAGTAGCTTTAATAATAAATCTGTAGATAGCACTAATTACAAAAATACAAAAAACATAATTTTGGTTAATAAGGATTTTGGCTTAGAAAGAGGATACGAACCTGAAGATTTAGAAAGGGTAGAAGTAACAACTAATAAAGAAATTCTATTAAGAAGAGAAGCAAATGAAAATTTAAAAAGAATGTTTCAAGATGCTCTCAAAGAGGGAATATACTTACTAGCTGTTTCAGGATATAGGTCCTACGAATATCAAGAGGATGTTTATAATATTGAAGTTTATACTAATGGTACAGAATATGCCAATGAGTATGTAGCAAAACCAGGATATAGCGAGCACCAAACAGGTCTTGCAGTAGATATTTTAGCGGTTAATTATACAGATATGGACGAAAACTTTGAAAATACTGAAGAATGCAGATGGTTACATAATAATATGCATAAATATGGCTTTATCCTTAGATACCCAAAGGGAAAAGAAAATGTTACTGGTTATAATTACGAGCCCTGGCATATACGCTATGTTGGTACAGATCATTCATATAAAATAAAAGAAGAAGGTTTAACATTAGAAGAATATTTAGATTATTAAAAAGGAGAGAAATTATATGAGTATAAAATTTGATCCTATAAGAATTATTGGTGAAGAAACAGAGTGGGCAAAGCTGGCAAATAATGATCGAGAAGAATGGAAGGAAAAATTAGCAAAAAACAAGGGTGAAATTATTAACTAGATAAGCTTATTTAAGCTTATCTTTTTTATTGCTCTTAAGTTTGTTAGCTTAACTATTAAAATAAAAAATATTAATAATTTAATAAAAAATCCATTTAAAAACAAAAGGAAATATGCAATTGATGTGGAAATAAGTGTAAAAAAGTATCTTGCTTAATAAATTAATAATATTCCAAATTATTAATATAAATTATTGGAATGATTTAAATTCTAAAGAATATCAATATAATGATATAAATATTAGGGGAGGCTTAAAAATTACTTCTATTGATACTGACTAAATATATTCAATGTAAACGTATACTATAGGTTGTTAATATAGTAGAAAATTAATTAAAACTATTTAGGGGGATATGAATATGAAAGTCAAAAAAATTGTAAGCCTTATTTGTTCAGTTGTTATTGCTTCAAGTTTATTTGCAGGATGTAATTCAGGTAAAGGCGGCACAGGACAAGGTGAAGATACTGATAAACCAGCAGTTCTAACAGCTTTGCTTGAGTCATCACAAGGTTGGGTTAGAAACTTTAACCCATATAATAAGCCAGCTCAATTTGTGGAAGGGTTTATGTATGAGCCATTAGTTATTTTTGATGCTAATAATGGCGGTGAAGAAATAATGTGGTTAGCTGAAGACATTATAAGTGAAGAGGACAACAAAACTCTTACTGTTAAACTTAGACAGGGAATTAAGTGGAGTGACGGTGAAGACTTCAATGCTGATGATGTTGTATTCACATATACTTATTCAAGGGATAATCCTGATATAGACACAGGTGGTAACTGGAGTGGAGATAATCCAAAGTTACAATCAGTTGAAAAGATTGATGATTATACAGTTAAAATTGTAGCAACTAATCCAAATGTATTCCATAGAAAAGATATCTTCTATCAAACCTGGATGGTTCCAGAGCATGTATTCTCAAAGATTTCAGATCCAGCAACAGCTGTTTTAGAAGAACCCGTTGTTACAGGAGCTTTCTCAGAAGTTAAAGACTTTACTCCAGAGATGGTTGTATTAGGAAGAAACCCTAACTACTGGAAGGCAGATGATTTAGAAGTAGATGAATTAAGAATACCTCAATTTGATGGAAATGATGCTGCATTAGCATTATTAGAAGAAGGAAATGTTGACTGGGCTTATATTATGATACCAGATATAGAAAAAACTTATGTTAAAGGCGATGCTCATAAGAAGTATTGGTATGGTAAAAATGATGGTATGAGATTAACCTTTAACTATATGACTAAAAATGAAAATAATAAGAAAGCTTTTGAATCAGTTGATTTTAGAAGAGCTGTATCTTTAGCAACTGATAGAAAAACTATCAATGAATCTGCGGCATTTGGTTATTTAAGTGATGAAGTACCAACAGTTACAGGATTACCACCAATGCTGTCATCTTATATAAATGAAGAGGCACAAGCCCTTTCAGATCCTTATACTACCTTTGATTTAGAAAAAGCAGCTCAAATCCTTGATGAAGCAGGATTTGTTGATAAGGATGGAGATAACTATAGAGACAATCCAGATGGAACACCAATTAAGTTTGAAATTATTTCACCAGCTGGTTGGACAGATTGGAATGATGGTGCACAAGTAATTGCAGAGGACCTACAATCAATTGGTATTAATGCTATAAATGCACCTAAGGAGCTGGGAGTAGTTGTTGAAGCTTGGGGAACTGGTGAATTCGATATGCTTTACACAGCTTATGGCCAAAACACAAATATTTGGAAGTATTACTTTGATACAATTGGTGACCAAGCAAGGTTCTTAACAAGTACTTGGTGGTCAACTTGCCAAAATAACTATAAAAATGATGAAATGACAGCCTTAATAGAAGAATTAGCAATAGCTGACGAAGATAGACAAGCTGAAATAGTAGCTACAATTGAAAAATTCTTTGCAGAAAACATGATAAATGTACCAATATTATTCAATGGAAAATGGCATATTTACAATGATGCAAGATTTACTGGCTGGACAGTTGAAGAAGGTAAGGGACCAGATCCAGCAAACTGTATCCATGACTCTAAGATATTACAATTATTAGAATTAAAACCAGTTAAATAAATTATAAATTAAGGGGAGGGAAGAAAGATGAAATACCTTTTAAAAAGATTAGCCTTTTATTTTATGGCATTCATAGGGGCCTTTTCATTAAACTTCTTTCTTCCTCGTCTTATGCCAGGAGACCCTGTCCAAATGAGATTAGGAGAGCTTGCAAGACAAGGTGGTAAAATAGATCCAGCCACTATAGAAGCTATCGAAAAAATGTTTGGAATTAATAGCAATGAACCTTTAATAGTTACTTATTTAAGAAATTTTGGCGATATATTAAAGGGTGATTGGGGTATCTCCTTTACAAATAACCTATATCCTGTTACTGAAGTAATAAAAAGACCATTAGGCTGGACAGTATTTTTATGTGGAACAGCTCTAATAATATCATTTATTATTAATACGGCTTTAGGTATATTTGTTGCATGGAGAAGAGGAAGTAGATTAGATACAACCTTAACAGTTGGTGGACAAATTATGGCAAACATTCCTCCTGTAATTGTTGCATTAACTTTAAGTTATACACTAGCTTACAATGGATTTTTCCCCAAAGGGTATGCAGTAACCCCATTATTATATGCGGAGGGTTTTGAATATGTAAAAGATGTTGCCTATCATGCTTTCTTGCCGGTAACGGCTATTATTTTAGGTAGCCTTGGTGGGATAATGGGCATGAGGGCAAATATGATAAACCAGTTAGGGGAAGATTATATAGTTATGGGAACTGCCAAAGGAGTTCCAGATAAAAAGATTATGTTTAAGTACTGTGCAAGAAATGCAATGCTACCAGTAGTAACTTCCTTTGCAATGCAAGTAGGATTTTTACTTGGTGGACAGCTGCTTATTGAAAATATATTTAACTATCCAGGGTTAGGAAAGCTGATGATTCAGGCTATTAACGGTAGAGACTATCCATTAATGCAAGGTATTTTGCTTATGACTACTATTTTAATGCTGACAACTAATTTTATTGCCGATATAAGCGTTTTTCTTCTTGATCCAAGAATTAGAAGGCAATCAGGAGAATAATTATGGGGAAAGTACGAGGTATAATATGGTGAAAAAATTATTAAATTCTAAAATAGTTAAGTTTTTAAAAGATAGTCCTAAAACTGCAGTTGGATTAACCTTAATATTAATTGTATTAATATTAACCCTTGGAGCTAAATTATTTACACCATATGGACCTATGCAGACCTTTGACGGATTATGGCGTGCAGCACCATCAGCTGACCATATTCTAGGAACCACCCAAGCAGGTAAAGATGTATGGACTCAAACCTTATATGGTGGAAGGGTATCCATATTAGTTGGAATTTTTGCAGGGTCAATTGCAGTTCTTTTAAGTTTAATAGTTGGAATTACAGCCGGATATTTTGGAGGTATAGTTGATAACGCTATTACAACTATAATAAATATAATTATGGTTATTCCTCAAACAGTACTCTTATTAATAATAGCATCTATGGTAGGAAGAATTTCCCCTTTAGCAATTGGAGTAATAATAGGAGTTACTTCTTGGCCTTGGGGAGCACGTATTTATAGAGCACAAACCATGAGTTTAAGAAATAGAGAATTTATAAAATCAGCTGAAACCTTAGGTGAATCCAAAATACGTACACTATTTGTGGAAATAATGCCTAATATGCTATCAATGATAACTTCAGGTTTTATAGGAACCTTAATATATGCTATTATGGCCCAATCATTTATTGAGTTTATTGGTTTTGGTGATAGAATGTCAGTAACTTGGGGGCAAATGCTAAATAATGCTCAAACTACAGGTGCTTTAAGTAGCGGTGTATGGTGGGAAATACTAGGCCCAAGTGCATTTATTATACTATTTGGTGCAGGACTTACATTAATCAACTTCTCAATTGATGAATTATCTAATCCAAAATTAAGAGCTCAAAGAATTATGAGAAAGTATTATAAAGAAAAGAAAGCTCAAGAAAAATTACTTAGAAAACAAGCTACAGGATTTACTAGTAATGAAGGAGGGGTTAAGTGATGGGCTCATTACTTGAAGTAGAAAATCTTTGTGTTGATTATATAACAGAAAATGGCTATGTAAGAGCAGTAGACAGCGTAAGTTTTGTTATTGAAGAAGGCAAAAGCTTAGGACTAGCTGGAGAATCAGGCTGTGGTAAAAGTACCATTGCATATTCACTAATGAGACTTCATAGACCTCCAGCCCTTATTACTAATGGAAAAATAAAAATGGATGGTAAAGATATTTTATCCCTATCAGAAAAGGAATTGCAAAAGTTTAGATGGAAAAAAATAAGTATGGTTTTCCAATCAGCAATGAACTGTTTAAATCCAGTAGTTACTCTTGAAAAACAATTTTTTGAACTTTATAAGACCCATGGTATTACTAAAAATAAAAAAGAATCAAGAAAGATGGCAGAGGAGCTTCTAAAAATAGTTGGAATTCCTCCAGAGCGTTTAAAAGATTATCCACATCAACTATCAGGGGGAATGAGGCAACGGGCTGTAATTGCAATGGCACTAGCCCTAAAACCAAGACTTCTTATATTAGACGAACCAACCACAGCCTTAGATACGGTGGTTCAAAGAGATATATTACAAAAAATATATGAGCTAAAAGAACAATTCAATTTTTCAATTTTGTTTATTACTCATGATATTAGTTTAATGATGGAATTCTGCGATACAGTGGCAATAATGTATGCAGGAAAACTTGTTGAACAAGCACCTTCAATGAAGATCTTAAAAAACCCACATCATCCATATGCTTATGGCTTAAAAAATTCCTTCCCTTCCTTACAAGGGGAAATAAAATACATGGAGGGTATTCCAGGTATACCATTAGATTTAAACTGTATTCCTAAAGGGTGTAGATTCCAGGATAGATGTTTTAAGGCAACTAAGATATGCTTCGAAGAAGAACCAGGAAGAAGTTCACGAGATGGGGGATTCTTCTATTGTCATAACCCATTAGAATTGGTAAAGGAGATTTGATATGGAAGCACAAGAAATTAAAAAACCAATATTTAGTGTAAAAAATGTAACAATGGATTTTAAGGTTGCTAGAAAAGGCTTTCTTGCAAAGAAAAGTACTATTCGCGCTTTAAATGATATCTCCTTTGACTTATATCCTGGAGAGGCCTTGGCCATAGTTGGAGAATCTGGTTGTGGTAAGTCTACAATTTGTAGAATTGCCATGAGATTCTATGAGCCAACTTCAGGGAAAATGTTTTTTAATAATGAGAATATTCATGAATTAAAGGGAGAAAAACTTAAGCAGTATAGGCAAAAATCACAAATGATTTTCCAAGATCCTTTTTCATCTTTGAATCCCTTATACAACATATATTACCACCTAAAAAGACCATTAGAACTTTATCATCCTTCCGATAAAGAGACAATGTATAAAAAGATGGATGAATACTTAACAATGGTTGGCTTAACACCGCCTAAAGAGCAAGGGGAAAAATTCCCCCACCAACTTTCAGGTGGACAAAAGCAAAGAGCTTATATTGCAAGAGTACTAGCAGTTGGTGCAGATGTAATTTTTGCAGATGAACCTACCTCTATGCTGGATGTATCAATAAGATTGGGAGTTTTAAACTTATTAAATAAACTTAAAAGAGATTTGAAAAAATCTTTTATCTATATTACCCATGATATTGCTACAGCAAGATATTTTGCAGATAGAATAATAGTACTATATGCTGGCCATATGGTTGAGTGGGGAGATGTAGATAAAGTAATTTGCAACCCAAAACATCCATATACTAAGCTTCTTATAGCGGCAGCCCCAGACCCAGAAAGAGAGGGGAAAATTGACCTACCTGTTATAAGAGATGAAGATACAGAAATAAGACAGTGGACCCCTGATAGTAAAGGATGCCCATTTAGAACACGATGCCCAGAAGCAAAAGAAATTTGTGCAAGGGAGTGTCCAGAACCTAGAGAAGTGGAAGCGGGACAATTTATTAGATGTATACATGGTTAGTTAGCATAAAATTATTTTACTATAAATCCTAGAGTTATAGGCTCTGGGATTTATTAAGTTGATTTAAATAATAGTAATGGAGGATAATATGGAACAATACAAATTGGATTTAGAAAAGTATGCAACTATTGCAAGGCAGGTAGCTGCAGAAAGCTGTGTATTATTAAAAAATGATAATAAGGCACTTCCCCTTAGACAAGGTGATAAGGTAGCTGTATTTGGAAGATGTGCCTTTAATTATTATAAAAGTGGAGTAGGTTCAGGGGGCCTAGTAAATACAAGGTATGTAGTTAGCATTTTAGATGCTTTAAGAAAAAATAAAGATATTAGCTTAGATGAAAACTTACTAAAGGTATATAAAGAATGGATAAAAGAAAATCCATTTGATGAAGGTAGAGGCTGGGGAACTGTACCTTGGTCCCAAAAGGAAATGAAGCTAGAAGATTCAGTAGTAAAGACTGCATCAAGTGCTGATATCGCATTAGTTATAATAGGCCGTAC
>JGI24710J26742_10003838_pt1 | contig 12631 bp, 10 predicted proteins | sample BioPla2DNA2_FD_26742 | JGI IMG/M metagenome (IMG submission 26742) | reverse complement strand
TGAGTTTGGTTTTCCTCATAATTACTTTGCCCCATTTCAAACAAATTGTTTATTTGAAGATTTTGATCTGTGTTTTGGTGAGAAAAATTATTGTTTTTAAAAAACTTANTCTCTTGACTTTTNTTTAGATTAGTCTGAGCAGTTATTTTTTCTATTAAATCATCTACGCTGTAAGGTTTTATCAATGTGCCATCTGCCCCACTTTGATTTAGTGCAACAATTTGAGATGGATCATTGTTTTCTACTACATATATAATTTTCGCAAAGGGAATTTTCTCTCTTATATTATTTATTACTTGCGTAGAATCTATGTTTGGGAGCATTACACTAGTACTTATTACTATTGCTTTATAAAAGTTTGCCCCACTACTTAATTTATTCATAGCTTCTAATAAGTTGGTAGATAATTCTATGTTAAATTCTGGTCTAAGCATAAAACTAGAAGAAATCTGCTGAAACCAATAATTGTCATTTTCTATAAAGAGCACATTTGTTTTTTCATTATCCATTTAAATTCTCCTTTCTTTAGTCAATGTGTTATTATTCCAATTCCCTTAACTCAACGTCATTAATTATTCCTTTATTTCTTAATTCACCAAAAGAAATTGAACCCTTTGTCTCTTTTTCAACATAGTTCCCATCAACATATGGTAAAACTGATAGTCCTATTCTTCCTGTTCTAAGAGTTAAGTAAATAGCCTCCGCATGCTCAGGTTCTAAACCTAAGGTAACATCTTCTATTTTTCCTTGATCATTTTTTCTTACATCTACAATTGGCACGTTTTGCAACAGCAACTTGGTTATAGTTATATCTTTGGAATTTATTAAGTAGTCTTCATCGTACCCATTTTCATAAAAAACTTCCTGAAACTCAATAGGTAAAAAAGAAACTGGTATTCCTGCTATTTCCTGAATTTCTCCGTCTTCATCTTCCATCAAACTAATCTCAAATAAGGGAGATAAGTCATATACGTATGTACCATAAACATTTACTTTGTCACCTCTGTTAGCAGCATGACTAATACCTTCTTGGTGTCCTATATCAATAGTAACAGCTTCTAAATCATATGCTGTCAAAATTTCATTACTTCTTAAATTCTCTTCCTTAGCCATGTCATATGAATATATTATTTTGCCTGGCCTTAATGTTTCCTTAACATAAAAATCTTCAATTTCCTTAAAGTCACTTATTACATATTTGTTAGTGAGAGAAGCTGAAACTTCCCTTACTAAAATTGTTCCATCTACTAGCATATCTGAAGTTATTTTTGTTCCTGCAGGAATTACATCATTTGCAAGATATACCTTAACATCGTTTGTTTTCAAGTATACGAATGTTCCAATAGCGACAATTATTGCTAACATCATAACAACAATAAACGACTTTGAATTACCTTTCCTATTTATTAGCTTTTTCATATTTACAAAGCACCTCCAAAATTATTAATTATTTAAAAACATTATATTTTGCTATTCCTAAAAAATCAATTTTTAAGGTTAAAATTATAAAAAAATAAGCCCCACTTTACAAGCAAGGCTTATTTTAACGAATTTTTGACAACTTATTTTAACAACATTATATCTTTTAAATCCTGGTCAGTAGGTTCTTGTACATCTAATTTATCTATTTGCACTAAAATTGGTTCCGATTCTTTGTAATCAAAAGTTCGAGATGATTTACAAATAAACCAACCTGTGGGGCATTTTGAGAAAAACTTTTTTATTGTCCTATCGTCAAGCCTTCCTTCTCTGCCCAACGCTGTAAGAATCAAATCTATGTCTTCTGCCATCGTCATTCTTCCTGCAAAAATCAAGTTTGAATTAGCTATAATAGATCTTGGCATTAATGATGGTTGTTGAGTTACACTAAAGACAAACAAGCCAAGACTCCTTGCCTGGTCTAACATTTCTTCAAAAACTGATTGCCCTTGAATCCCTGCGAATTCCCCTGTATTCCCTGTTAAAATTCTATTTGCTTCTTCAATAATCAAACATGTTTCGTATTGATCATCAGAAAGAAAATTATTAGGACAATATTTTGCATACATATAAATTGATGCTGTTATAAATCCAAAAATAAAAGTCATGTTATTTGATTGAATTTTTCCAGATTCTAATACTACAACATCATCAGCTCCCAATAATTCATCGATAGACATTCCATCTTTTTGGCAATATAACTTGTACAAAACTCCATTTTCCCAAGCAAATCTACCTAATCGATCTAACACCTTGTCCACTGCATCTGTTTTGTCTCTACCAAACTCCTTGTCTTGTTTCTTTTTGTTTAATAGATTATAAGCATCTGCCAATGTTATGTTGGCACTTCTGCTAGTTATTTCACTTAATTCTTCTGTGTCAAAAACACCGTGTTTATCATATAAAGTTTTAAAAATATCTAGCAAAATAGTTACTGACCTAATTCCTAAACCATATGCTCGACAAAATACATCTATTAAAGTATCTAAATGAAATTCTGGGTCTACTCCATATGGAACTTTTAAAGGATTAAGTTTTAATGGAAACTGTTTAGGATCTCCCATAGAATAAATCCTAAATCTTTCTGGTTCAGTAAACTTAGCAAGCTTTCTCCAATCTTTTTTAGGATCCAATGCTATTATTCTTAATCTCTTTTTCTTCGGACCTCTCCTAACATTATTGGCTAGTTCTGCAACAAAGCGTAATGCAGTCACAGTTTTTCCTGACCCAGAACCTCCTGCGAATATTCCATGCATTAAAGATTCACCTGCAATCCTGTAATCAAAGGGTGTTCTATATCCATTTTTAATAGACCACCTATATCCAGATAATATTTTACCCATATAAATTTCCCNTAATTCTGAAGGAACAGATAATTCAGGTATATTTTGAACATCTGCATAAATACCGCCATCCGTCAGCCTAATAATATGAGTATATGCTGTTACTTCATTTGCATTTAATATTGTTGTATATTTATAGCCTTCTAGCTGCATATTTACATCACATTGTTTCGATGTACATGGAGAAAAAGCATTAAAGTGATATAACAAATGTTGAGATTCCTCTTCGCTTAATTGAAGAATTTGCAATGGACATGTCATGGCATTAGAATCATACCATGCAGATTTAGCGGCAGCTGTTGCTGCATGTTTCGCTTCCTCTGTTTCTGTTGCTATATACACATCTGTAAAAAATGCTCCTGTTCCCCCATGAATTGCAGTTTTCAGTCTCAATTTTTGAAATTCTAATAATTCTACTATGTTTTGTACCTCTGAGTCAATAAATTGATAGTTTTTACTAACACCTAATGAAGCCCCTACACCCATAGAAGATGAAAATCCTTGCGATAAACTATTAGTAACACCTGTGCTCCTTCCTATACTTCTACTCCATGATTCACCCTCTCCTTCAGTTATTCCTTTTGTTACACTTTGGCTGCTGGATGTAGAAGAAGACTCTGAATAACTAGTACCACTTCCTGATGATTGACTATAATTAGCACCTTTCGACCAACTATCACTTATTGACTTCCCAAAAGAATTAGAAACTGAGTCAGAAGTATTAGTCCCCCAACTTGTACTTTTTCCAGATGAAAAAGTATTTCCCCAAGATTCTGTTGTACTACTTCCTCTACTCATTGATTGGTTTTGCGAAAAAGAAGAGCTTTGAGTCAAACCTTGTGTTTCACTTGTCCCTAATGTTTGGCCATGCGATATATTTTCACTAAATCCTTTACTGTTTCCCGAAGTCATTCCGTCAGAAATTGACTGTGTTTGACCTATAGTTTCTCCTTGGTTCATGCTAGCACTCACACCAGTACTTCCACTAACACTTCCACCTACACTAACAACTCCAGGAATACCTACAGATCCGTTTGAACTAACGCTTACCGATGCATTTGTCCCTAATGTTGAACCTGTACTCTCAGAATGCGATGTACCATTGGAAATATTATGGGAGATTGAATTACTAAAGCTCTCATTTATTCCAGAAGATTTTGAAAAACTTGCATTTTGAGAGTTGGAAAAAGAATTACTAAAGCCAGAACTTTGTGAAGAACTTGATCCTTCCGAAAAATTAAAGCTTTCAGATATTCCTTGATTATAAGAAGTCCCCATACTTTGATTTTGGGAATGACTCAAGCTTGAACCTACAGTATGTCCTATAGTTGAAGAAAGATTTTGTGCTTCGCTTTGGGATATTCCTGTACTTTCTCCAAAGCTTTCTGATAAACTTGTTGTCGTTCCCCTACTTATCGCATTTGAATGACTAATAGACTCTCCTACGCTATGTGAAGTACTTCTGCTTAAACTTTGTCCTTCTGATGTTGAATCAGAAACACTATCACTAGAACCTAATGAAGACCCCAAATTTGCTGCAAACATAATAGGAATGTTAACCCCTGCACTCATACTTGTACTTCCCTGCATAATAGATGCCCAGTGAGTTTGCTTTTTACTTGTAAGCGTAAGCCAATTCTCTAGAACTTCATATTCTACAGGAGATGTTAAGGTCATAACTATAAATTCATGATCGGTTAAACCTGCTGCGAACTCTTCCGTTGTTTCTTCACTTGCTGTATCTGTATCGGAATTTCCAAACCCTTTAGCAGATCTTTCACTTCCCGATCTTTTAGCTACTGGTATACCAGTAACTACTTGTATGTGTTTCATGGTAGACATTTTTTCCCGAAACCATTCAGCTTCTTTTACATTAAGCAACCTAAACTCCAAAGTTCTGTATGAACCCTGAATCATAGATGTCAGCCCTGCAAAATCAGCATCAGCTTTTCTTTTTGCTTCTTCTACAGTCTTTCCTACTCCTTGTACTCCATAAAGTTGTAAAAGCCCAATAGGAGCATCTTCTCCACACTTTTCTATTCTTGCAATAATGTTTATAAAATTTACATTGTTTTCCCAAAAGGAAGCCATAATTTGCTTTTGTATACTCATCATTTTAGTTGAGTATTTTAAAGAATCAGGCAACTTTATAATTCTATACATTTTTATTGCCTTAAATAAATGTATGAATTGATTATTCCCATCCTTTACCTCAAACTCTATTATAATATAATCCATTTTGTCTTCTTGATACTCTATAAATGTTTTATGTATCCTTATATCATCATCTAATATTTTTGGTTTGCCTCTTAAAATTTCAGACAAAGATAATGTACCCATAATTGCACCCTCCTTTCTTTTTTATTTTTTCTTCTTCCTTACATTTCTTAAAATTTCAATTTGCTTTTGTTTAGTTATGCCATTTTTAAAAACAGCAAATTTTTGCAACATCCAAATTATGAAAGCTATAGGAAACCCTATTTTTAGCATTGTAGATATAATTAATAAAAATTGCCTTGCTACAGACAATGTAGGATCTACCTCAGAACCAGCAGGAGTATATGCCATATCATTAACTACTACTCTTAGGAATAAGTCATATACAAAAATAACTGCTAAATATGATATTACTTGAAATTTTGTATGCTTTAATATACCTTCTCTTTCCTCTCGACAAAATATTACTCCTATAGTTCCAAAACCAAGCATTACAAAAACAGCAATATTCATTAGTGAATACATAGATGATTGAAAAGATAAAGTAAATTGCCATAACCAAACTAAAAATATATATGATATTATCACTAATACATTAGATTTGATTTTTTGCCTGGCAACATCCTTGTTTTTTAATTTTAAGGATTCCATAATTCCCCCTCCTTTTAATAAATATTTCTTTTGTCATTTATAATGTACATAGACTTAATATCAATTTCTGTATACGCTAAAACAGATACAAATACTAAGGAGATTAAAAGAAACCAATTTTGTGACAAAAAATCAACAATTGTCCAAAAAGCATTTGCATTAATACTTACAAAATATAATACAAAATTTTTAATATACTCTACAAACATTTTATTTTCCAACCTCCTCTAAATATATTTACTATAATATTAAATATTAATAATAATCTTTTTCAAAATTATTTTTTAGTATTTTAAAATTTTCATAAAATTTCCTTTTGAAAGTTGAGTCATTGTTGTCATATAAATGGTGTTCCCCGATATTTTTTCTTTTCCCCCTAAGCTAAGTATCCACATAGATACTTGACCTTCTATTTTTTTCTTAATTGTTTCATCCGTGTCCGATATAAAGAACAAATGGTTTGTTACTTGTAGCATCTTATTACACTTATTATTAAAATCAGGCTGCGGAGTGGTTCCTAATTCAACCTCTATATACATTTGCTTACCATCTTTTATTGCCACTATATCAGGAATATATGTTTTCCCATCTGGAAGTTTAATAGATACTGCTTGCCTATCCATTACTGCTTCAGTGCATTTATAATTAGCTACAAGCAATTTACAAGCATCTTTGATGGTGTATCCATGCACAGCTGTACAATGATCTCTAATTATTTTATTAATCTCTGATTCTACAGGTTCTTTTTTGAAATATATCTTAAACATATCTTCGCCCTTTTGAGATAGTTTGAAAATTTGAAATCTTCTATATCCTGTAGAAATACTGTCAGCACTTAGAATACTCATTTTCCTTAAAGTAGTTATACTATTCAGGATATTAGTTTTTCCATACTTTGTTTTGTTTTTTTCCATCCAATTTAAAATATCATTGGATTCTGAAAATCCCTGAGTTCCTATTGCTTCTAAAATATCCCACATTATTTCCGTCATAGCCGATACATATGTTTGCATATTTTCAATTGTTAATATTGGAGTTTCTTTTCTTTCCTCACTAATATCAGATTTGTTTTTAAAATCAACTATTGGGTAAGAGTTTTTACCATCTCCTTCTTCTATGTTTTTTATTTTTCCTAAAAGATCTTTTTCTATTTTAACTACCTTAGGTTGTATTATTTCTGAATTATCAATGATTTTAGCATCTTCTATCTTTTTTGCTTTTAAATCTTTGCTATTTTCTATCATAGTTTGTGTTAACTGCCTTTTATAGTTATCGATTATTTGCTCTTGTATTTCGATTTTTTCTCTCAAACTCGAAATCTTTTTTAAATAATTCTCTTTTTGCTTATCATAGTCTTTTTTAAAAAAAATCAACAATTCATCAATATTTAAATTTTTTGAATTATTGCTTCCTCCCAACTGATTCATGTTGTAATCATTAGAAATAATACTTTTACAAAAGTCCTCTACTGTTTTTTCTAATTTTTTATATTTTTTTTCATAAAATTCTTTCATTTCTTTCATTGCATTATATTTAGTTTCCAAATTCCCTTCTTTTATTTCTTTTCTATATTCTCTTTCTTCATCTATTTTAGGTTTTTTGAAAAATTTCTCAATTCGCCTTATTTTAACCACCTTCTTTTCTTTTTTTTGTATATTCAACATGGAGGAAATTTTTACCTAGTCAAACAAATACAAATCATTTTCTTTTATTTGATTAAGTCTTTCATAATATTTTATAGTTTTCGCCTCGTACTCATTGTTTTTATTTATTAATTGATTTTTTAAAAGCAATACTTCATCACTATTTACTTGAGCTATTGATTGTTGATAAAACATTATTGTTAATTGAATTTCTTCAGCTTTCGTTTTTAATAAATCATCAATTATGTATAGCATTTCAGCTTTCAGATAATCATTTTGTTTCACCTTGTAAGATTTTTCCGTTAAAGAATCTACCTTTTTATTGACAGATTTTAACATTGTCTGCAAAGGTGGAATTCGTTCTTGTAATTGACGATTTTCTACCTCCATTTTTACAAAATCACCTTGTAGGTTTTCTAAAAACTGAATGTCTTTCATTACATTTTTATATAAAGATCTTTGACTTCTTATTTGTGCATTTATTATCTGTGGCTTATGTCCGTCAAATGTTGTGTTTGCAATACCTAATATTAAAAACAATACATATATAAAAATAACCGTTATCATTTTTATATTTACTTCTAATGATGTTCCTGAATAATCTTCATATTTATTATTATTTTTAAAATCATGATTATTTTCCTCAATATCCGTTTCAAGAACTTTCTCTTCAGTTCTGCTTGTGGTAGGATTATCTACAAAGTATCCATCTTCATCATAATAATCATCATAATCATTTCTTTTTTTAAAAAATTTCATAACCCACAGGCAAGAAAGCCACTATTTCTTTTGAATAATGGAAATTTTGCCCTCCTCCTTTCAATTTTATCTCATATGATAACGCAGTTTTATTCTCTGTAAAATTCTTGCTGTTTTAAGTTAAAAAATACAATTGTTTAGATATTCAACCGAAACTGCTGTTATTTCGGATAAATATTCTGTAAATTCCACTTTTGTGTTACACTTTTCACATACGCATATCTTAATGTTTTTCCTTGTCACAAGAATCCCATCTATAAATACCTGAGAACCTTTTTGTATTCTTTTTGCATCTTCTTCTGCTTGTCTAGCATATGATGCAACCCACGGATAATCAGTACCTGTTTGCCCCCCTCTATTTATAGCCACTTGATACCTTGTATTCCCTAGAGGAGACCTTGTACCTTCTGTATATACAAATGTTTTATCTCTACAAACAGCCCCTAAAATAATAACGTGATTGAGGAAAACATCACTCTTATTACTTTTTTTAATCACCTTTATTTCCTGTGGAGTTACTGTCGTGAAAATATATTTGTCCGTTATATTTTCCGAACATACTGGACATTTATGTATTTCTTCTTTTTGAGTTGTTGTTATTTTTCCTTCAATCATTACTAAAACCCCTGGCTTTATGAATTCCTTCATATCACTTACCTGGGGATTCAATTCTATAATTGGATAAATATATTTTCGAGGATTTTTCCTAATTTTTAAAGTAAATAAAGACTCACTTAAAAATTCTCCTACCTCTCCAATTAAAATAGCTTTGTTCTTTTTAGCCAAACAAAATCACTTCCTTCTTTTTTATAATTATTAGATAACAAAAACCTCTACTTTTTAGAATAGTAGACTATTGATGTTGATTACACTTGCTTCAAAAACCACTATCCCTTAAATTAAAAGATTTAATGCTTTTATATATTTATTTATTTTTCAGAAAAAATCAAATTATTAATACTTTTTTTATTTTTTTAAAGCATTTCTATCTTTCTCATATCTTTATATATTTGAGAATACAAATCTGCTTTTTTTGAGGTGAATAATGTGTATTCTTCAAGGGTTACATACCCTTTTTCTATTAATTCTTTTTTAAACTTTTTGGCTCCCATATCTATATAACTTATAGTATACTGGTCTTTTTTTTCAATAAATTGAACCATTCGAACTTCTTCATTGTTAAAGATTGCAACAATCTTTCTTTCAGCTATTTCTCCTGTTTCATTTAAGTTTATTAATATGTTTTTGTTAGTAGTTGTTGAAACGCTTACAGCATCATAATTATATAAGCGTTTAATTACATCTTTTTTGAAAAAATCATTATTTAAATATTGTTTACTACATAAAATCGTTTTACCACCCCCTTTTTCAAAAAGGGCAAGACTGCAATTACTCAACGATTTTACAACCATTACAACATCATTGTTTTTTAAAACATTTTTTATAGAAAGATTATGACCAAATATCTCAAATTCATATATTCCGTCATAATCGTTTCCTGAAAGAATTAATTGGTAAATCAAACCTTTTTTATTACTTTTAAAATGTTTGTAAAAAAGAATTTCGTTTTTTACTTTTTGAACATACCAGTTGTTTAAAAGTTTTTCAATTTGTGTTTTTAAATAGATATCTTTAATGTCAGTTTCAATTTTTTTACTATTGATTTTGCTGTCAAAACTCACAAAAAACCCTCCTTATTTTAAAATGATATTATGTATTACTAATATAACATACGAAATTAAAAAAAACTCTACTTTAACAAGTAGAGTTTTTTTAGTAAAAACTTTATAATATTAATGGAGGGTACAGGTGTAGGCGTAGGCGTAGGTGTAGGTGTAGGTGTAGGTGTAGGCGTAGGTGTAGGTGTAGGCGTAGGCGTAGGTACAGATTCGAATTCAACATATTCTGGATATTTTTCTTTAAATTTTTCTATATCTTCTTTTGTAAGTTCGGGAGCTTCAAAAGTTTCTATGTCCCCATTAGGGTAAATCCTTTTTAGTACAAATCCGTCTGCCTCTCTTATTATGTCTGCAAAAGTTTCGCCATTTTCATGGTCGGTATATATTGCAGTATAAAAAGTATAATATGGTCCTTGTAAATGTTCTATCCCTTGATTGGGATATCTGTATGTTATGGATTTTGTCTGTTTTACAGTAACTGTGTTAGCTAACATCATTATTGTTATTGTAAAACAGATAATTATAATATTTATTATAATTGTTGTTTTCTTGAATCTCATAAAATACCTCCTTATATATTTTTTAATTTCCTTTTTGTATTTTCGCAAACATTGTATAAATAAATGATTATAAAAATCAAATTTTAAAATTGCTCTACAAAAAAATAACCCCTCCTAAGCAAAAAGATCTGCTGTAGAAGGGGGCTGCGTTTTCCTACATTGTTCAATCCAAGCTCTAAGGGTGGTTATCCCAAACTACATTGCTAGCAGTGGGTTTTTACTAGCATTCTTAAGTCCTCAATAACTATAGTTTGGTTTACACTTATTATATGAGGACTTTTATGAAGATAATCTTTTAGCAATTCATCCCCTGCTTGTAGAAGTGGGGGATGAATTGCTAAGACAAGTTAAATTCTGGCTAAGTTCCTACAGCCGATTATTCGGCCGTTTTCGTCCCTAACGGTATCGTTAGGAACAAATAAATCATCCCTGTCTTTTGCTGCACCAGCCACTAAAGCTGACACAACATAAATTGTACCTTCTTGTTTTTCTGGAAGCCCTTCAATTTCATTGAAGGACTTTTGCACAATGTCAACACTTATGTCACGAACTTCATCAAGCTTTGTAGCTTGGAAGTTAATTTCATTCAATTTGGTTTGTACTTCTTTAAGTCTGGGAATAATTCCAGACTTTTCGATGACATAAAAATCATCTTCCTTAACTATAACAACGTCATGTGGTGTACAATTCACCACTTTAATATTTTTTCGCATTCCAAATACCTCCTTATATATTTTTTAATTTCCTTTTTGTATTTTCGCAAACATTGTATAAATAAATGATTATAAAAATCAAATTTTAAATCCTCCTTTTGTTCATCATCTTAGGGCAAGAATAAAATCCCAAAAATAATTGCTAAACAGCATATGAAAATCGAACGCATTTATCTGCCACCCTTTCAATTAACTATTTCCGAAAAAAGTCCCCCACTTCTACAAGCGGGGGATGAATTACTAAGACAAGTTAATTAGTTATAAAATTACTTCTGTAAATATCTTTTCTCTTTACTCCATATGGGGGAACAATTAGTTTTTCTGTTCCTACATTAATTTCCCACACAATAGTTTTTATATGGTTTTCGCCAGAAATACTATCTGGTTCTATGTTCCTCGTATCGTCATTTAGAGGCATTTCATTTTCTCTTTTTATTTGTCTGTAAGGAAAATATTCTATTATTTTTTTCTCTTGTTCTACAAGATTATCATTCCCATCAACTGTATTATTCACAGTTATAGTATATGTTTTTGATCTACTGTAATATCTTTTATAATAGATATTAGCTGTTATAATATATACTCCTTTTTCTCCTGCATTTAAAGAAAGTGTAGGAATATAACTTTCCAAACTTAAACTGTTACGATTATGGTTTCCTTTAATTTGCGAAAAATTATTCCTTATAATGTCGTAATAACTATTCGGATATTTGTTTTTAATCGCTTCTTCATAATTTAGTTCTATCGTTACAGAACTTGATGTTTTGTCTAATATTTTAGGATGAGGAACATTATCGCCCATTATCTTTTTATAAGCATTCGCAAAATTAGGGCTATATTTAGCTGCTAATGTGTTCAACTCTTCCATATTTGCAACATCTATATTTCCTAAAAGTCCATCTTTTTTAGTAATTTTAAACTCTATTCTGTTTATGTAACTATGATGTTCTATCCCTACTTTACCCACAAGCTTAAGGGGATTATGTTTATTTGTATCATCTTGATAAAAATGATGCAAGATTACATCATCACTTAGGGATGATGATTTATCTGTAAAATCTACTCCATATTTATTTTTATAGTCCTCTAGCATCATAAGAAACTTATGTTTAGCTTCAGGATCTTTAAATTCAGTTATATAGGTTGGCAATTCGACATTTATATCTGAAGTATTTCCTAAACCATCTTCTGTCCATAAATTCCAAAATTCTTCACTTATTTCATATTTTCCTATGTTTATTTTGTCGGATTCGGACATTTCATCTAATATTATATCATTATCAGATTGAGTGCTTTTTCTTACTGTGTTTTCTACATAAAAATTTATCAACTCTTCTTGCTCTTTTTCCATTATAATTATAAAGTTTTCTAGTTGAAAATCACTTCTAATTTCATCTTTGTTGTATTGATAAAAATCATTTAACTCCTCTATAGTTGACAATCCAGCAGCTTCCATTAGTTTTATTGCATTATCTGATAATTCTACAGAATATGCGTAATAAGCTTCTGAACCCTTAAGCCAATCCTCACTATCTTTATCCAACTTATTCAAATTTTCTATAAACGTATCCTTATCGTTAGAAGCAT
>JGI24710J26742_10003836_pt1 | contig 12631 bp, 8 predicted proteins | sample BioPla2DNA2_FD_26742 | JGI IMG/M metagenome (IMG submission 26742) | reverse complement strand
CGATCTCGTTTCCAATGAACTTTGGCTTCTTTTTAAAGCCCCCTGCCGAGGCAGGACTTTTACTATAACACTGCCCTGAAAAAAATGCAAGCATTTTTCTCAAAATAATTTAAAATTATTTTGAGAGTGATGAGTGGCGGGTAAGAACCAACATCCAGAAGATATTTATCCACGGATTACGCAGATTGAGAACCGATAAAGAACAAAACCTTTCTAAACCACAGAACACACGGAATACACGGAAAAATATGCCGACAGACTAAAAATTGTGCTAAAACTTCGTTTTTGCTAATCTCCGACTAAAATCTTATTTCATAAGAAATAAGTCGATTTTTACCCTTAAAAACATCACAGAGGCAGGAAGCTGCAGAAAAACAAACAACGGTTATTTATCAGAATCTTCAAGCAATTATCAGTTTTAGCGATTGAGTCTAAACAATCAACTCGCCTCCTTTAGGGGGTGCATGCCAATCCACTATCACACAACCCATTATTGTTAGGTGTATTCTGTGGTTTAAAAAAGTTTTTTCGTGCCTTTCGTGTAGTTATCGCTTGAAATTGCCGATAGACTCATAAAGCAATAACTGACAAGCAGATATAAGGACAAAACAATGGCAATCAGCTACTGCCCCAGATGTGAGAGGGGCACTCTCAATCACAACGGCAGCTGCAAACAATGCGGTTACCAAGTCAGAAGAAGATGCACTTCCTGCGGTTTCACTAATGTTCAATACGCAAGATACTGCGGAGGATGCGGACAGGCCATGAGCGAATTCAGAAGAATATATAAGTCATTGGACAAAAAAGTCTCTTTTGTGCAGGCCATGAACATAAAAAAATTTGCCAGCGGTCTCTTCTTTGGACTTTTGCTGGTAATTTTTGCTTTCGGAAGCATGGGAATGAAACGCTTTGTAGAAGACATCGATATACCACACACCGAGACCACCCCAGAATTTGTCAGACCTTCTTTTGAGTCTGCAAACATGAAAGGTTTTAAAAACGAAGTCCAAGGATTCTTTGAGGAAAAAGACCTCTCACAAAGAGCCAATCTTGAAGACCTGTTCGCGATTATGGACGGAATGATGAAACAACTGAATCCGAAGCTCAAATATCTTGTCAGAGACAGATATCCTCTAGATACAGCTCTCGAATACTACAATAAAATTCAAAACTTCCCCAAAACTGAAAATATCAGCAAGGGAATGGCATATCTGATGATGTTTTCTTACGCCTCAGATCTTTTTGAGTTGAAGTATGGAAACTTTGCAGACAAAAGCCTCTACAAGAATATCCCGAAATTTCATTTTATGGCAGCACCTGCCGCTGCGCTTGACTCCATAGGAATAAGAAGCGCTGATGAAAACGGAAATCTTGATCTGAACAGCGACATCTCTATAGAAAGCCTTTGCGACATGGCTTCGGCAATTATAGTCACAGCGGACAAGAGACTCTTCCTGTAGGAAGAGCCAGTGGCGAGTGATGAGTGGCGAACCCTTCAAGGGAGTAGGGGTTAGGGCGTAGAGGGGTAGCAAGGATCAATACCCAGAACAGAAACCGCAAAAACTTGGAACTACGAAAACACAAACCAAAAAGCAAAAACCTTTTCTAAACCACAGAAAACACCGACCACACGGAAAAACTCCCAACTGTACGATCATTACGCAGATGGATGCAGATAAAGAAATCAATGATTTATTAGAAGCTAATAGCAGTTGTAACTTCTAGCATTGAGTTCTAAGCATTCATTTCTAATTTATACTTTATAATTTCTAATTTAATTAAGCGCCACCCGCCACGTGTCACTGTTTTTTTTATATCCGCAGATTACGCAGATGATCACTGCCCGTTAATCATTGTTTTTTAGCACCCTCTATTCACTAGATCCCAACATCCTTTGTCTTAGAGCTCTGTCCGCTTTCTTTCAAAGTGAATAGGCCAAAAGCAAGTATTAAAAATTGGACCGACAAAGCTCCGAAAGCGCTCCAGCCTATTCCGCTGATGCCAAGTTTAGAAACCAAAAAACGCCCAAAGGCCAACTGCAAAGCTGCCGACATCAAAGCTGCTGCCGAAGGAATAGCATATTTTCCAGACGCGAAGTATTGTCTGTTCAAAACGGCTATAAGAGAAGCCGGCAACAAAGCCAAGGAATAAACAGAAAAGAGCTCTCCTGCATAAGCTGCATTCTCATTCGTAAAAGCCCCGCGTTTGTACACAAGGCTCATTATGCCTTCTGCTCCAAAATAGCATACGGTTATTGCCGGAAGCAGCAATAAGAAAATAATTTTCATAAGCTTCTTCGATAAATTCATGCGTTTATCTGAATCTAAAGAACTGAAAGCGGGCAAAAGCACTTGAGCAAGACTCATAGAAAATAAAGCCAGCGGAAAATTAAAAAGCTTCGCGGAATATTCCAAAGCAGCTATACCGCCAGTGCCAGCCATAGAGGCAAGAGTTCTTTCATAAATAGGCATTATTGGCAAAGTCAGGCTCCAAACTCCGACCGAAGAGCTGGAGATCAGAAACCTTTTGCAAACTACTTTATCAAATTGGAAAATATCACTAAAACTGAAAGAGTTAAAAACCCTGTTTTTTTTAATTAGGAACAAAAGCCATGCCAGCTCCAAAACTCCGCCAATAGAAGTAATTAGAGCCACCCTCTCAGCAGTAAGAGAAGATTTGTTCACCAACATTGCCAATATCACGGAAAGGTTTACTATAACAGGCGCAAAGGCTGGCCCAGCAAAAAAACCGGCAGAGTTCAAAAGAGAAGCGAAAACCCCTAGCATAAAGACACAAAAAACATAAACAGTAAGAATGCGCCACATTAATGAAGCCTTAGCAAGCATTTCTGAGGTAAAAGAAGGCGTCATCAATCCAAGAATGTTATCTGAAAAAATCGCCAAAAGAGCAGCAAGAATTAAAGTAAAAAAGGCAGTAGTATGAGCTAAGGTCACAAAGGCTTTTTTAAGAGATTCAGAATCATCTTTCAAACTCACAAAAAGCGGCACAGCAGCTGAATAAATCAAGCCTTCAGAAAGCAGTTTAACAGCCAAATCAGGCAACATCAAAACTATCAATAGAACATCCGCATGACTGCCGCCGCCAAAAAATGCCGCAATCATGGCCAGCTTTGCAAAGCCTGTCAGCTTTGAAAGCAAAGTCATTCCGGAAACTGATATGAAAGGCTTGAGAATCTTCACGTGCACTACCACAACATCTAAATATTTCTTTTAGGATTATTTATCCACAGATTACACAGACCATTAAGGAAAGGGAGTAGGGTGTAGGGGGTCGGGGGCAGCGAGGACCAACATCCATAACAAGCAGTGGCTGGTAACGAGTTGCATTGTTTAGCAAGTCAATATTACAGGCAAGAAGCACTTTTAGCAACTTGAAGAAATTGCTGCAGGACCGTTATTTTTGCCGAATTGTTTGCAGCGGTATTCAGATAGTCACACTCCTAGAAAGTTTCCAGTTCGTGTATTTCGTGGTTACAAACTCAATAAATCACTTGCATCATGTATAGGCCGCCTGGGGGAGCCGGAGCTCCCAGAACACGTCTATCGCGGCTCTCAAATAAGTTTTCCACATCTGTCGGCAAAAGCTCACCGCATCCTACCAAGTAAACAGCCTTGGCCATATTTCTCACCATATTGTGCATGAATCCTTTGCCCCAGACATCAAAAAAGCCTGTGCCATCTTTGATATTGAAAGAGACCTCGGTAACTTCTCTGAAGGTAGTTTCATATTGCTGTGGCGATTTTGCGAAAGCCGCATAATCGAGATTCCCTACAAAGACAGGCAACAACGCTTCTATCTTCTTTAAATCGAAGCTTTCGGTGACCTGCCAAAAATAGTTTCGCAAAAAGGGCGAAGGTTTATCGACAAATTTAAACAAGTATCTGTAATGCTTAAGCTTGGCAGAAAAGCATGGATGAAAATCATCTTCTGTTTCTTCGCAAGAGGTTATAACTACAGCCCCCCCCAGCCTTGCATTCATAGACTGCACAAGACGATCGCAAGGAATCATAGAATCTGTTTTAAAAAGAACTACTTGGCCAACAGCGTGTACACCCGTATCTGTGCGGCCAGCTCCGACAGCTCTGGCAGGGCACTTAGTGATTCTTTTGAAAGATTCTTCCAAAGCTCCTTGAATTGTAGGTACATGCGGTTGAAATTGATAGCCGAAGAAAGCGCTGCCGTCATATTCAAGAGTAAGTTTAATGTTTCTCATATTTGGCTACTTTAAACAAAGAGTTGGAAGCGGTTCGAACAAGCAAAAAGTCGCCGGCATCATTCAGAGAATCTGCTTGCAGCATCCCTTTAACATGCACCTTGCCAAGAAGTTTGCCATCAGTAATTCTCACTGCATAGATCCAGCCGTCTTCGCTGCCGGCATAAAGAATTTCTCCTGCAATCACAGGTTTTGCTGTAAAAGTCCTTCGTTTAATTCTGAATAATGTTTCAAACCTGCCAGTCAAAGAATTAAATCTAGTTATTTCATTTTTATGTACAGCTATTTGAAATTCAGGTTCAAAAAAAGCCGGATAATACTTGCTATAAGAAGATAAGGCTAAAGCTTTATGTAAAACTTCCACTTTATTTTCTCTGACAATATAGAAAATGCCCTTCTCTGTAAAAAAGGAAATTGTGCCCGACAAATCCCTATAAAGAGGAGAAGCCGCAACAAATTCAGAATGAGCCGTCTCTGCTTGTTTAACACCGTCTTCTGCAGACAAAGTCACAATCTCGCCAGTTGCAAAAGCTGCAATCACCTTGTTTCCATACTGTTTTAATATGGCGAACTGCCCTACCCCGTCTTTAATTGGCTTGTCATGAATATATTGCCAAATAATTTTTCCGCTCTCTCTCTCAAACCCAACAACTGTGCCATTAGGTATGCTCAAAATCAGAGTCTTGCCATATTCTGCTATATACAAATCATCAATTGGCTTTAAAAGATAAGGAACCTGAGAGGATTTATCATGATATATTTTTTCAAGCCAAAGTTTATTTCCGAAAGAATCGTACAAACCGAAATATCCATGCAAAAAACCTAAGAGAAAATACTTTCCGCCATCCAAAATTTTAAAACTGATCGGTTCCGGAGCAGGATAATAATCCTCCCTCAAGTCAGGGTAAAAGTTTTTAAAATCAGGAAAAGTAATAGGATAGTCAAAAAGCTTTGTCATCTTGAGAGAACCGTCTGCAGAAATCCTTTCTACTCCGTATTGTCCAAAAAATGGCAAAGCTGATGATAATTGCAGTACTCCTGGAGAATAAAAAAGAGGGCGCCCGAAGCTTTTCTGAATATCAGAGGGCTTCTTCTCAAGAGATTCAGCAGAAAAGGAAACAATTTGTCCCTTGTTATCGGAGAGAAATACCTTTCCTTCAAACAACGCAGCAAAAGAAGGTTTATCAACTATTAGCTGGCTCGGCGGATAGTAATGAGCAAAATATTCTCCCAGAACAGCTTTTTTGTTATCAGAAAGACCAACAACATAAATATGTATAAAAAGCCAAACAGAGAGAGTCAAAAGAAGTCCTAATGAAAAGCCTTTCGCTTTTCCGTCTCCCATATCTCTGTCAATTGCCATTTCAAAGAAGGATTTAACAATCAAAGCAATGAAAAACTCAGCTATTCCAGCAACTATGAAAACTAAGATAACTCCTGCAATAATAAGCTCATCAAGCGGCAAGGAGTTCAAAGTTTTTGCCTGAAAAAAGGGCTGGAAATCCGCCAAAGTCGGAACTTTATATGAAAATAGACTTCCGAACCATGCTGAAAAAATGCCGTACAGCAGAAAATAGGAGGAAGCTATTGAATAAATTATTGAACGCAAAAAGGCTTGATTTATAAACCTATAAAGCAAGAGAAAAATCAAAAGCTGCCAAGAGAAAAAGCTTCGCGGCAAAAATGGACTATAAGATCCTATATAGCTGCCTAAGCCTTTTGAAGCCAAACAAATCAAAATGCCTAAAGGCATCATATAGAAGACACCCAAAAAGGTGCCTTTGATTCTGTCAGCTGTTGTTTTAGGGATGCTTTTAATAGGCTTTTTCATAGCTGCTGCAAGTCTTCTGAGAAGATCAGAATATTCATTGCTCTTCTCCTTTTTCATACTTCAACAATAACTTCGGTAAGAGGCGAGTTTTTTTTTACAAAGCAAAAATATAGAGATTTTTTTCACTAACCTTTGCTTCTTGCTTTACATTGCTTGACTTAAGATTTTTAATGGTTTAAGCTTTTACAGTCAGATAACACCCAAAACTAAGGGAAAGAATAATTAGGAGACTTATATGACAAAAAGAGTATTCAACTTTTCTGCAGGCCCCGCTATGTTACCTCTTGCAGTATTGGAAAAAGCAGCTGCTGAAATGACAGACTATAAAGGCACTGGCATGAGCGTAATGGAAATGAGCCACCGCTCTTCAACATATCAAGCCATTATAGACAAAACAGAAGCTGATTTACGCAAACTGATGAACATACCGGACAATTATAAAGTTCTCTTTTTGCAGGGCGGCGCCAGCTTACAATTTGCCATGGCTCCTATGAACCTTGCAAAAAATAAGAAGATTGATTTTGTTGATTCAGGAAACTGGTCAAGCACTGCTCTCAAAGAAGCAAAGAAAATGGGCATGGACTGCCACGTTGTAGCTTCTTCACAAGCTGATAACAACACATATTTCCCTGACTTCAAAGCAGAAGATGTACGCAAAGATGCTGACTATCTGCATGTAACATCCAACAACACCATTTACGGCACCAAAAGAATGAACCTGCCGAAGCTTTCAATTCCTGTCGTTTCAGACATGTCCTCAAACATTCTCAGCGAAGTTTTCGATGTTAAAGACTACGGTCTGATTTATGCAGGCGCCCAGAAAAACATAGGTCCTGCCGGCGTTACAATCGTCATAATCAGAGAAGACCTCGTAGGCCTTGTCCCCAATCTGCCTACCATGTTGGATTATAAAACCCACGTTAACAAAGGTTCTATGCACAATACACCTCCGACTTATTCAATATATCTCGCAGGCTTAGTATTCGAACATATGCTCGCTCAAGGCGGAGTTCCCTACTATGAAAAGCTTAACAAAGAAAAAGCTGAAATAGTGTACAACGCCATAGATTCCTCTAAACTCTTCAAGGCTCACGTAAAGAAAGGCCCAGATCGCTCGCTCATGAACATCCCCTTCTTCTCAGGCAACGAAGACCTCGACAAGAAGTTCATCAAAGCAGCCGAAGCAGAAGGTCTCCTGACCCTTAAAGGTCACAGAAATATCGGCGGCATGAGAGCTTCGATCTATAATGCTATGCCAATAGAAGGCTGCCGCAAACTGGCCGAATTCATCGCAAAATTCGACAAAGAAAACGCTTAAGCCTGAAGGAGAATAAGTAAAATGACCAAGAAAATTTTAGTGGCTACTGAAAAGCCATTTGCAAAAGAAGCAATAGACCTCATGAAAGGCGTTGTAGCAAAACACAGCGGCTACAAACTTGAACTTCTTGAAAATTACACAGACGCAGCTCAGCTGAAAGATGCCGTTAAAGACGCTGATGCCCTCATAGTTCGCAGCGACAAAGCAACTAAAGAAGTTTTGGAAGCAGGCAAAAACCTAAAAATAGTCGTAAGAGCCGGAGCAGGCTATGACAACATCGATCTTGCAGCTGCCACTGCTTGCAATATTGTTGCCATGAATACCCCTGGCCAAAACTCCAACGCCGTTGCAGAACTCTCAATCGGCATGATGATCATGTCCGCCAGAAATAACTACAACGGAAAGTCAGGCACCGAAATCAAAGGTAAAAGCCTCGGAATCTACGGTCTTGGCAACATCGGAAAACTCACAGCCCAATACGCTAAAGCTTTCGGCATGACTGTAAACGTATATGTCAGAAATTATGAGAAATACAAAGCTGACATTGAAGAGCTTGGCCTCAACTATTGCGACTCAGTAGCCAAACTCTTTGAAACAAGCCAATACGTAAGCCTTTGCATACCTGCAAGCGCTGAAACCAAAGCATCCGTAAACTATGATCTTCTGAGCAAAATGCCTAAAGGCGCATGCTTGGTCAACACAGCCAGAAAAGAGCTGATTGATGAAGAAGGTCTCAAAAAAGTTATGGCAGAAAGATCTGACTTCAGATATGCAAGTGACGTAGCTCCTGATTGTGCCGCCGAACTCAAAGAAAAATATGGCGACCGTGTATTCTTCACACCTAAGAAACTCGGCGCTCAGACAGAAGAAGCCAACATTAATGCTGGCGTTGCAGCTGTCAAGCAGATCATAAGATTCTTCGACAAAGGCGATGTCACTTTCAAAGTGAACTAAAAACAATAGTGGGCAGTGGATGGTGGGTAGTGGATAGCGAAATTGTTTTAGAACTTCAATAGTAAAACAAACAACTGCCATAAGCTGTTAAGAAGCTACCAATACCCTGAACTCTTTACAATCCTAGGATATGAAAATAGGCTAGATTTTATTTCTAGCCTATTTTTTTATCCACATATGGGCACTGTAGTATCAGAATATGAAGTCAGTAGTAAGGAAGCTTGAAAGATCATCTTTCAAGATTGTGGTTATCATCTGCTTGTTGTCTTCCGTATCTTTAGCAGCCACCAAAGTTCTTATGGTAAAAACACGTAAAGCATCCGAGACGGACAAAGTGCCTTCAGCAGAGTCTTTTCGGCCAGTAAATGGGAAAACGTCTGGACCACGCTGACACTGGCTGTTCAAGTTGACACGGCAAACCTGATTAACCATAGGATCAATAAGAGAAGCCATTTCTTTCGGATCTTTTCCGAAGAGGCTTACCTGCTGACCGTAGTCAGACATGACAACATAATTAATAGCTTCTTCAATCTCATCATATACAGCAACGGGCACTACAGGACCAAACTGTTCTTCTGTATAAATTCTCATTTTGTCGTTAACCGGATAAACCACAGTCGGACAAACGAGCGACTCGCAAGAAACACCGCCAGATGGATTAATAACTTTCGCTCCGTGACTTACTGCATCATCTATTAATTCAGCAAGGTGAGCCGGTTTGCTCGCTTCCGCAACAGGAGTAATTCTGACTCCATCAGTCCAAGGCATTCCCATCTGCATCTTTTCAACTTCCGCGATAAATTTGGGAATAAAATCGTCAACAATCGAGGAATGCACCCAAAGCATCTTGAGAGCCGTACAGCGCTGACCATTAAATGATAAGGCTCCGAGAGCACACTCTTTGGCTGCTCGTTCAATATCTGCGTCAGGCAAAATTATAGCAGGATTCTTAGCGTCAAGCCCCAGCACGCATCTCATTCTATGAGGCTTGGGATGATTTTTTCTTATGCTGTCTGAAGCTTTGCTGCTTCCAATAAAAGCCAGCACATCTATCTTGCCCGATGAGACAATAGGAGTAATTATAGTGCGTCCGCTGCCATACACTGTGTTGATAACTCCAGGAGGGAAAGAATCGCGAAAAGCCTTGAGAAGCGGCCAGAACAGCAGACAACCAAGTTTCGGCGTTTTGAAGACAACGGTATTTCCCATGATCAAGGCAGGAATCAAAGTTGTAAATGTTTCGTTCAATGGATAGTTGAAAGGCCCCATGGATAAAACTACGCCAAGAGGCGCTCTGCGTATCTGTGCAATAATACCCTGTTCTATTTTAAATCTCGAGGAAGTGCGATCAAGATCCTTAAGGGCTTCAATTGTGTCTTTTATGTAATCAACTGTTCTGTCAAACTCTTTAAGAGCATCGTCAAGATTTTTGCAAATTTCCCACATAAGCAGATTCACAATTTCATCACGATGAGAGATCATCTGCTCAACAAATTTCTGCACATGTTTAATGCGATCTGCAACCGCCATAGTAGGCCATTGCCCCCTGCCGTGGTCATATGCTGCCACAGCTGCATCCAAAGCTTCCAGAGCTTCTTTCTCCGTCATATTAGGCACGCTTCCAAGTCGCGGCTGAATGAGGTTATCCCCATCTTTTATTCTGACAGGAGAAAAAACGTCTTTGCGTTCTCCATTCCATTTACGAAGCTCTCCATTTATCAAGTATTCATCCTGCTCCATCAGGGGCATAGAAAATTCTGCCGGTATATCGTCCTTTTTTGGAAAAAGAGCTTTTAAATTTGCTGTATCTGTCATCTTGCCCTCCATAATTTTAAGATTGCCACAATAGATTTCAGTTGCCAATAATAACAGATAAATGACTTCTCCAGGATAAAAAAATTTTCAACGAAGCATTTATAAATTCATAAAAGTAAAAGCCGCTTAAAAAGCGGCTTTTTTATAAACAAAATTTCAAATAAATGTTAAAAACTAAAGACTGTTGATGAGATCCTCAAGCTTTGACGAGTAGTCTTCATCAGACATGTCGCCACCGCCAAAATCATCTCCCCCGGAATTGTCAAAAACAACATAGTTATCCTCATCGTCATCGTCATAGCTGGAGGTTGTTGTTGAAGAGGTAACTCCAGAGGCTTCTTGCTGATCTTTTTGATACTGATAATCAGCATAGGACTGAAAAGGAGAATTCTGCTTAGCTTCCTCTTCGGCTTCAAAAGAGTTTACCTTGCCTTCATAGGCTACTATATCGGTTTCAGCCTTGGCAAGAGTGCTTTTCATAGTTTGCAATTGAGAGTCTTTTTCAGCCAATTCCCGTTCATAGCGTCTGCGCCTACTTTCATAGATTTCATTATTAGTTGAATGCCATAGTCTTCGAGCAGTGGCTATGGCATCTTTCAAATCTTCGACTTCTGATTCAAGCTGAGGTATTCTATTCTCCAAGTCGCTTTTTGTAGCATACGCCTCTGAAAGGTTCATAGAAACCGAGTCTCTATATGCACTTTCCTGAGCTGATACCGCCAACCTGTCCATTTCTTCCCACTCCCTGAGACGGCGAGCTTGTCTTTCTTCGCGGACAGCCTGCTGATATTCCATGCGCATATCATATCTGTAACGCAAATGCTCAATCAAAGCAGATGTTTTGGCTTTTACTCCCGGATCGTCTGTAAGAGACATTATTTTTTCATAGCATTTGATAGCTGTAGGCGCATCCGAATAGGCTGTCGCCGACACAAAACCTAAAGATTCCAAAAGCTGAAGATTTTCAGGATCCTTTTCAACTTGAGCAGCCAAATTATCACGCAAAATTTTAACCAAACCAAAATCATTTAGAACAAGCACAGTTCTATCACGCCTAATTGATTGAAAATAAACATCGGCAGCCTCATCCAGCTTGCCTGCCTTTTGAAGCTTTAACGCTTGGTTATAAAGACTCTGAGCTTCAGAGTCTATTTCTTGTGCAAACAAAGAAATAGAAGAAAGAAAGAAGGACAAAAATATGACGCCAAAAAGCAAAAAAACTGAATTTCGGCTCAAATTGAGAGGCGAAGCATTTTTTGTAAATCTAAATAGAAGTCGGGCGTTTGTACTTTTCATAATTGGCTTTCCATGTTTTCAAAGCATTTACGTCTACTAAAAGCATAGCACTTTGTCAGAAAAGGAGCAAGACGTTAGCGCTCTGTAACATCTAAAAGTCTATTTTGAGAATAAAAATTATTATCCCATCTGTGGATAGAAAAAAATCTGTCCGACAATAAACATTCAGATGTTACACAGCAATAGTAGATCAGGTGCAAGATAATAACTTAGCAATTTCAAGTTCAATAGAGTGCATTTTTTTCACATGTTAACTTTTTTCACAAAGCACCTGTAACACTCTTCAACAAAGAAAAGCAGAAACATTTAACAAAACAATCACTTTTTAAATGTAAAAAAACATCAACCTAGATTCAAGATAGTCTTATTCAGAGTAAGCTCATATTTGTGAAAAAAGTAACATTAAGACTCATTCTAAGGGGAAAAGAGAAAAACAAAAAAGTTTTCAAGAACTTTTTAAAAGTTGGCGCGTCTTTTGCATATATATAGGCAGTTCATTGAAAAAGAAATTAAAAAGCTTTTCCGGGTGCTGGCACTATAAATATGTCACCAACCAAAGCAAAGTTACTCTCTCTTGTCATATAACGATTTGCTCTACAGACATAACACAGTCCGCATTACCAGATACACTACCTATCAAACATTTATTCACAGAAATAGTTATCAATTGTTCAATGCGCTCGGGTTCTTCCATACAGCCAAAGAAGAGTTCTACAGCAATATAAACACTTAGTCCTTTTTTGCCGAAGCCTGGAAAGCTTTTTTCTAATATTTTTCGTCATCAACTCCGATGACTAAAGTATCCTCTCAAAAGATCCTCTCACTTTGTCCCCGGCTTTTAAGTCCGGGGATTTTTTTTGCAAAAAAACACAAAACCTTTGAAACCACAGAACACACAGAACACACTTAAAAGGACTTATATTTTTTATTTTCTAGATTTTCTACAGCTTTTACATTCTACACTGCACTTTTTACATTATTAAAACACGCTCATCACTCGCCACTCTAGTGCGATGCACACTTTTTAGCAGCTATTGTCTTGTAAATTTTGAAAATCTGCCAGGAAAACTTCAGAGAAAACAAAGCACTAGTGTTGTGTTGCAACTAAAACTTCCCTATTTTGATATTATTCTAGTTAATAATGTCTTCATGGTTATCTGATACTGCTATCGCACAGTGACGA
>JGI24710J26742_10003835_pt1 | contig 12631 bp, 9 predicted proteins | sample BioPla2DNA2_FD_26742 | JGI IMG/M metagenome (IMG submission 26742) | reverse complement strand
GAATTATTACCAAAGATGAGTGAAATTCATTGTTGTCTTTCCCAACACGAGCAAAAGCAAGGAAATCAAACAGACATCAATCCTACGACCTCCACGCATGTTGAGACGTGCATTCTCTTGTCCAAAATAGATGTCGACAAGCATCATATCGAGGTGAAAATTGATATGGATGAATTGATTTGACCGTTGCCGAAAGCAAGGTTACCTATGAACAAATTCAAAGCTGTGTTTTTGAAAATGATGGGTTCAAGGTATCGACTCTTTACATTGCACAAGTAAAACGAGAGTGCGGGCTTGAACTCAAGGAATGTTGCAAAAAATCTAAAAAAGAAAATCTGGTAGTTCAAAAATGTCCACCGGAAAAAAGAGAAGCCATCTTGGATGCGTTAAGGCATGTTGGGATGCTATAAGGTTTCTGAAAATGTAATAATTTCTGAATCTTCATAAATCATAAAAAACTTGAAAAAGTATTCCTCTGATTTTGCTCCACCTGAAAGTTAGTGTAAAGTTTTTGTAGGTCAAGAGAGAGAAAGGGAAGCCTTAAGAAAGACGAACGGGCGACTCCCGTGTCATCAACTTGACATAATAACATTATAATGTTATTCTATAATGGGTATGGATATGCAAAAACATTGTTGAATTTTTAACAAGTCGGAAGCGTTCTATGCTTAAAGAATTAATGGTAAATATGAGTATATACTCACAAAGATTAAAACGTTACAAAATAACAGATTTATCTATATAACAAGCGGTTTACTACAAATATTACATCAATAAATAAAAATTTAATTGATCTATGCAGTTCCTTTTGGGATTTACATAGATGAAAGCAGAAACGTTAAAACTATCAAAACGAAAGGAGAGAAGTGGCGTAATGAAAATTTTAGTGTTAGGTGGAACTGGTAATCAAGGTCGATTTGCTATGGAAAAACTAATAGTAGATGATTGTTTTGATGAAATTGTAGTGACGGGTCGTAACGTTGAAAAGGGAGAAAAGTACGTAAAAGAACTTAATAATGACAAGGTTAGATTCGAGCGGGTGGATGTTTTAGATAAGGAAGCCCTTTTACCGCTTATGGATCAAGCAGATGTTGTGGCTAATTGTTCAGGACCATTTTACAAGCTTTTACCGGCAACAATAGATACTTTTTTAGAATCTAAATGTAAAAAGTATGTAGATTATTGCGATGATATTGCTGCTTTTGAAGAAGTTATCACTGATGAGAATCAAAAAATTGCCAAAGAAAAGGGCAAGCAGATTATTATTGGTTTGGGCGGAAGTCCCGGAGTTATACCTATAGAAGTAATGGCTGCGGCAGAACTTATGGATGAACCTCAAAAAGTAGCTTTTTACATGTTGATGGATGAATTAAGTGAAGGTGGACCAGCGGTTTGGGACCACATGCTGGAAAACTTTAACGGTATAGTTTCTACTTGGGAAGGCGGAAAATTAGTTGAGAGACAAGGGCTTTCTGTGGTCGAAGAACACGAATTCGACGACTATGTTTTCCCCGGAGTTGGAAAAGCAAAAGTATATGACCTAGGTCATCCTGAAGTCTATACCTTGCCAAAAGTTCTACCTAACTTAGAAGAGATTAAGATTAAGTGCAGTATGTTTCCACTGAGCGTACAGGGAATGGTCAATGACATGTCCAGGATAGGCTTGCTGGAAAACGATCCTATCCAAGTTGGAGATGTTGAAGTGGCTCCAAGAGCAGTATTATTAGAGCTTATGAAAGTCCTATACTATGGAGACAACCCCGGATTCTTAGATCCCAGTTATCGTGAACCGGAAGAAAGAATGGGCGGAGCAACTACTATAGTTTATGGCGTTAAAGATGGTAAGAATGTCAGATATGAAAGTTCCTGGATTACTGAAATGGGACCGATAACGTCATTCCCGTTAGCTATAGCAGCTCGTATGCTGGCAAATGATGAGATTGAACCGATGGGCTTTATGATTGCAGAAGAGGCAATAACTAAGGCCGGAGAATTTGTTGCCGATGTTTATGGTTCAATAGCAGACCAAGGATATTTTCTGCGTCGTAAAGCAAATATAAATTACGAGATTAGTTATATTTAATTAATCTATAGAATAATCTAAGGGCTGTGTTTAAATGATCCTAATAATAGGAGAGACTGTAAAATAATTTGTGTCTGTAAACCCTCCTGATTAAGATAAACTCAATCAGGAGGTATTTTTTATGGCGCGAAAACGACCAGAAACAAACAGGAGTAAAATAGCAAGGTAAACGTCAAATAGGGGACACTACCATCGTATGATAAAAGCGAGCCGCAACGGCTTGCTTTTAGCATTTTGATGTATTTACGACTATTCGTTCACTTTCGATGTTTTGATAATGCTATAGGTGAATCCGCTGGATTGCGCCCATCGGAGTTGTACAGTTGTAAATGATGTGAGACCTAAAAGCCAAGGCCGGAAAGTCTCACATCAATTGCAACCCTATAGACACGTCTTCAATTCAATGATAGAAAAATTGCACGGTGGATTAAAATATGATAATATAAATTTGTTCAGGTTCATTTAATATGATTAAAAAGGGAAGTTGGTAATACCACACGGTCCCGCCGCTGTACAAACTTAGACGATGTTTCACGGAAACGGAAGGAACATCATGTTGCTCGAAGTTTGGAGTCAGAAGACCTGCCTGAATATCAGATACTTTTCTTTACGGAGGATGAAGAAGGTGCTTTTCTTTTAACTACTCCTTCATCATCGACAAATGGAAGGAGGTTTTTTTATGAAAAAAACCGGTAAAATTATTGCACTGTTACTGCTGTTTGCCCTGATTCTTTCAGGCTGTAGCGGTCCGTCCGACTCCGGCGATCCGGGCGTTCCGGAGAACGCGGAAGAGCCCAAAGACACTCTAAGAATGGTGGCTCGGGAGATCAACTACACCTTTGACCCGACAAAGCCACAGACAGACGGTTATTTCAGGCGCTGTGGTGCTATCGAAGCTCTGACATACATCAATGCGGACGGTTCTGTAACCCCTTGGTTGGCGGAGTCTGTGGATCAGATCGACACAAATCATTGGGATATCGTCTTAAGAGAAAACGCTGTATTTTGGAGCGGGAAACCCGTAACGGCGGATGCAGTCATCGCTTCTCTGGAGAGGTCCGCATCCGAGAACGTAGGTATGCAGGCAGCTCTCGAAGGTATTACTTTTGAAATAAAATCTGACTACCTTATAGGTGCTACGACCGAGATGCCGGATTTCGACCTGCCTCTTGCCTTGGAAGGAATATCCATATATAACGCAGAAAAAGATCTCAGCTGCTTTGAGGAGATCGATTTTACGGGCATGTATAGAATCGTCGAGCACGAAGCTAGGCAGAAAATAGTGCTGGAGATAAACGAAGATTACTACGGAGTAAAGCCCAAGATAGAAAATGTTATCTACGAAGAAATTCCGGACGATGATGCCAGAATTGCATTGGCTCTCAGTGGTCAGGCCGATATAGTTTCCGGCCTCCCCGTAACTGCTGCCAAGCAGATTGAAGAGAGCAACCAGATGGATTTGTATATCTCTAATCCGAGCGGAACCTTGGAGGTGTATCTGAATCATGACAGAGAGGCTATTTCAGATGTTAGGGTTCGTCAGGCTCTCAACTGGGGTACCGACAGACAGGAGCTTGTGGATGTCGCTACGGAAGGCTACGGCATGGGTGTAAGCACATGGCTTGGCTCCAATCCCCTCTTCACCGACAAAGACAAACATCCCGTATACACGGAGTACAGTACCGAAAAGGCCGCTGAGCTTTTAGATGAGGCGGGCTGGAAAGTCGGTGCAGACGGTATACGAGAAAAGAACGGGAAGAAGCTCACTTTCAAGCTCTACACATGGGGCAACGAGAAAACTATGGGCGAGCTTTTGCAGATGCAGTGGGCTAAAATAGGGGTCGATGTGGATGTTAACCATGTGGATTGGAGCGTCATTGAAGAGTCCTGGACGACAGGCGATTGGGACGGCTTTATAGCTTCTTGGAATCACTATGGGAATATGTACTCCATAATCTCGAACCACTATGCCAAAGACGGTACCTTCAACTATTCCAACTACAGGAGCGACGAGTTCGACGCCAAGTTGGAAGAACTGAAAAACACGCCCGACAAAGAAAGCAAAAAAGAAATTATCTGGGAAATCAATCTCCTTTTGGCAAGAGATGGCGTTCGGGTACCGATGCTGCCGAGGCCTTCTGTAATTGCCGTAAACAAGCATCTCAAAGGATACGAAACACATTTCATGACTCATCCTAACTGCATAACTAACAAATTGGAATTTGAGTGATTTAAATTAAATATGAGAGGGGGCGTGTGAGTAAATGGCAGAGTTTTTTATTAAAAAATTTGTAAGGATGATTATAACGCTGATCATTGCAACGTTTGCCGTTTTTATCTTGATACAGAACGCCCCCTCCGACCCTGTAACTATGATGCTTACAAAGCCGGACGAGATGCTTGTCAGCAGTGACAAAGAGCTTCTTGAACAAAAAATTCAAGAAACAAAGGAAGAGTTCGGACTCAATGATCATATTTTGATTCAGTACAAGAATTGGATGCAAAATATCTTGAGTGGCAGAATGGGCAAATCTCTCATAACCAAGGTAGATATCGCTTCCTACATCGCCAAAGTGCTGCCGAGCTCTGTGTTGATAGCGCTGGTAGGGACTTTGCTTCAGCTTGTTTTTGCATTGATTGCAGGGGTTCTTTCCGTTGTCTATGTGTCCAAATGGCAGGAGCATGCCATAAGGCTCGTGGCAATATTTTTGCGTTCCGTGCCTTTTTTTGCGATAGGTTTTGCAATGCTCATGTATTTCTCCGTCAATCTGAAAATCTATGAAGTGAGCAATTCCGCAGCTCTTTCAAGGCTGTGGCTGCCTGCTTTTGCTGTAGGTATCACCATCTTCCCGAAATTATCCAGAATTATAAGAAATTCGCTCCTCGACGAGATGGGAAAAACTTACATGGTCGCTTATGTTGCAAAAGGTTTCGACAAAAGGAAGCTTATCGCAGAGGCGTTGCAAAATACCATGATTCCAATTTTTACGACACTCAGCATGTCTTTTGCTTCTTCGGTGGGCGGCATGGTCATAACCGAAAGAATTTTTTCTTGGCCGGGGATAGGTAATTTCGGCATGAGTTCGGTTATAACCCAAGATTATCCTGCCGTTCAGGCCTATGTTCTGGTGATCACATTTATTGTAGTTATAGTCAATTTTTTGAGCGACATGCTCTACCCGCTGATAAATCCGGTGGTGAGGGAAGAGTGAAACGGTTAAGTATATAGAAGCCGTTTTAGGAAGGCAAAATTGTAAGCATGAAAAAGCAAGGAATGTTGATGATTATAATGGCTATCGTCCTCTTGTTTCTGATTGTCATAGCCTCCATATTTGCGCCGCTTTTGACAGTGTACGATCCCATCGAAGGCGATTCCTCGCAAAGGTTTTTGCCTCCGAACAAGGAGCACCTGCTTGGAACCGATCACTTCGGTCGCGATATCTTTGCAAGAATATTGTACGGTGCCAGAATTACGCTTCCCGTATCTTTCACCGCACTATTTTTGACGGCTGTCGTAGGAGTGGTGCTCGGAATTATCTCTGCGATGAATTTCAATAAGCCTGTGGATGTGGTCATCATGACATTGGTCGACGTGCTTCTGGCAGTACCGTTTTTGGTGGTAGCTATGGCGGTATGCGCCATCTTCGGAAGGGGGCTCGAAAATGTTTTGATTGTAGTTGTAGCGGTATGGTGGGCTCCTTTTGCAAGATACACTCGAAGCTTGGTGCTGTCACTTAAAAACAGTCAGATGGTTCTTTCCGCTATGGTGTTGGGTGCTTCCTACCCTGTCATAGTGTTCAGAGAAATCCTCCCTAATATTTTCACCTCACTCTTCATTTATTTAACTTTCGAATTCGGCAATCTTATTTTAACTCTATCTACACTTTCCTTTTTCGGAATGGGAATAAAGCCTCCTCTGCCCGAGTGGGGTAACATGATAAGCGATGGACGCTCATATATGACACAGTCTTATCATATGCTGCTTTGGCCCATAGTGGCTATTATCATAACTGTTCTGGCCCTCAATCTTTTGGGGGAGGGGCTTCGGGATTTCAGCAATCCTTACGACACCTTGGCGACGGAAATGGAAGATGTAAAATGAAGAAAAATCCTGTAGTAAAGATAGAAGATCTGACATTGTCTTATGTTACTGACAAGCGAGTCGTAAATGTATACGAAAACTTTTCTCTTGTTATATCCGAGAACGAGAAAATTGCTCTTATAGGACAGAGTGGCAACGGAAAATCCACGTTGGCAAAATTCCTGACGGGGATCCTTCCCAAGAGCGCAGTCATAAAAGGCGGAACTTACAGCCTTGAAGGCGTTGATATATTCAAAAAAGAAAAGTTTTTGGAACTGAACAAGGTTCGAGGCTCTAAGATTGCATTTATTTTTCAGGACGCCACAGAATCTCTCAATCCGATACAGACGATAGGCAGGCATTTCGAGGAGCTTTTAGGTTTTCATCAAATATGTGAGAAAGAGGAAGTCAGGAGTTTGGCGATCGAGAAATTGGAATCGTTGCTCATAAAAGATGCCGAAAAAGTATACGATTCCTACCCGCATCAGCTCTCCGGCGGAATGTGTCAAAGGGTTTGCATCGCCATGTGTCTTTGCCTCGATCCTATATTGCTTATTGGCGATGAACCGACATCTTCTTTGGATGTTCTAAGTGCATATGAGGTCATAGAAAATTTACGAAATCTGGAAGGGATAAGCGTCTTACTTATAACGCACGATATTTCCGTTGCCGCAAAGGTCGCCGATAGAATATTGGTATTGGATAAAGGAGAAATATGCGAAGATGCACCGACGCAAATTCTCCTCGCTGCCCCTAAACATGAATATACAAAATCTTTAATAGATTCCTACAATGAGATACCCAATGTAAATGAGATGGGTGGTGAAACGATAGAACCTTCCCCCATTTTGAGAATATCCGGCGTTTCGAAAAGCTACGGTTCTTTCAGGGTGCTCAGCGATATTAATTTAGAAGTGTACCGAAATGAAATCTTAGGCATCATAGGAGAAAGTGGTTGTGGAAAATCGACACTGAGCAGATGTATAATGGGTGTCGAAGAAAATGTAGCCGGTGAGATTTTTTACGAAGATGTAGATTTGTTGAAATTGAAAGTGCGCAAACGCAGAAAATTTTCTCCGGAAATCCAGATGATATTCCAAAATTCAAGAGCTGTGCTGAATCCGAGACGCAAGGTCCTCGACATAGTACAAGAGCCTTTGTTTTACAACGGACTGTACAAGGGGCATCGTGAAGAAATGGCTATGGCACTTCTTGGAGATGTAGGTATAGATGAGTCGATGTATTATGTAAGGCCCACGGAACTAAGTACGGGCCAATGCCAACGTGTCGCTATAGCACGAGCTTTGGTGTCGAAGCCGAAGATTCTTATCTGTGATGAGGCGGTGTCTTCTCTGGATATAAATATCCAACTTCAAATTCTAAAGCTCCTTCTCGAACTGAAGGTGCGCTACAATTTAACCATAATCATGGTTTCTCACGATATAAGGGTGCTTCAAAACTATTGCAACCGTATCGCTATTATGAAAGATTCTCGCATTCTCGAAATAGTGGATAAAGACTCTCTGTCAAAGGGACTTGTGCATCCGTACACGGAAAATCTCTTAAACGTCTCCTGCAGCAAGAGCTTGGAAACGGTATTACAATAGTAGTTTTGTCGAAACTGTTCCTTATCTTGAAGCAAAAATCTCATGAGTCGTTTTATTGTTTTAAATAAATTAATCATTCAGAAAATGTGAAACTATATCCAAAGTATCTTTTTCCATAAGGCTACGAGAACCAATCCCCGGTTTTTTTAAGGTATGCACTCGTGAACCGTTTCGGCAGCAGGTGCGATCTTCGCTGCGTTTATGTTTTAGTGGCCTGTGCCTCAAGGAATTGATTCAGGATCGATTCTATAAGAGGAATAAGAGCTTCGAGAGTCTGAGAAAGAAATAAACCTTTGACGATATCGCAATTCAGTGTAATATTGAGTTGGTAACTTTTTATTCCAAGTGGTTGAATGTTTTGTTTGATACAATGTTACACGAAAGGGAAAAATGGTTCATCTTTCTTTATTAAAAGTGAGCATTTCTCAATTTACACCACTATAAGGGCTTAATCTAAAGGATTGAAAAACTATGGGATGTGCAATTCGAAGCGATATCTGATTTTTTGTGAAATAACAAGGGTTAAAAAAGCAAAGGAGGATTTTAATGATAAGAAAATTTCCGGTTTTTTTGTTGGCGATATTGTTGACTGTAGGCAGCTTTTATTCACCGGTTGTACTAGCTATGGAAGAAGGAGCCGGAGAAGTAGATGACGCTACCCAAACTCAACTACATAGCGAGATGGAAAGTGTATTGTCAGAAGAAGTCGTGGCAGAAGCGCTTGAGTCCGAGGGAGAGGACATTAGTTCCGGTGCTGCAGAAGAGGCGGAAAATGAGCTACAAAGCATAGTTGAAGAGATACCCGGGAATTCGATTATGGCTGCAAGTACACGTTCTGTTTCATACAAGTCACAATTTGATATAAATGATAACCCTTTAAATGCCATTGTGACAGATGAAGCAGAATATATGCTAACGTTTGATGTAAACAGACCCGGCGCAAATCATGATGGGATAACCACTGCCTATGATGATGGTTGGTGGGTGTCGGGGAGCCCTATTCACGATGAGAACTGGGATCTTACCAGTTTTACCGTTGACATCGAATTACACGTTGCAGGTCAAGCGGAAACTCAAGTTAAACAAATGTCTTTGACGGTTAACAACTCGGCTGCAGAACCATGGGATAAATATGTTTGGAATGGTAAAGTAACATTTGATGCGGTAGGTGTACCTTCCCAAGCAGTTGAAGTTGAGTATTATACGTATGATGATGGTAGCTTGATTAAACCTCATCTATTTAAGTATGATCTTTTTCTGAGAAAAGAAGATGACAAAGTAGTATTGAGCATCCCTAAATTGGAAAATACTGTAATTGCTTATACCGAAGGCGATACTTCATATAAAGATGTAATGCTGGTTGAAAATATAGAGACGACAGAAATCAAGAACGTTGTTTATTTAAACGGTACTGCCGGTGATGACGCCGCTGATGGAAGAAGTCCGGAAACGGCGGTTCGGTCTTTTGAAAAAGCCAAAGAAATAGCTACGGCAAATCAGGCGATTACTGAAATTATAGTCATAGGAACGACTGCGGTTGAGGGTGCGATTGATCTCGACGGAACTCAGGCTACGCTTGTCAGAGGAGCGGGCTTTCATGATTACTTGTTAAAAGTCACTACCGGGAAAGCGGCTAGTTTATCTAATATTATTATCGATGGCAACTCAGGAGAAAACCCGGACACAAAGGCATCATTAATAAAGTTAGAAAGGGGCTCGACTCTTGATATTACAGAGGGTACAGTCTTAAGAAATAATAAACTTAAAACCGTTTATAACAGTATTACAAACGGTGGGGCCATATACGCTCAATCCGCTACGATCAATATGACCGGTGGTATTATTGAAGAAAACCTTGCAAATAATGGCGGAGGGATTTTTCTCAATAAATCGAATATGAATTTTTCCGGTGGGATCGTTCAAAATAATATTGCCGAACGTGGTCGAGATGATGGTGGCATAAAAACATCAGGTGGAGGAATAACTTTAGATAAAGGATCGACCTTATATTTGTCTGGTGAGTCAAGAGTACAGCACAATCACTCCGATGAAGTCGGAGGAGGAATTAGTGTAGGATCAAGAGAATGGGGACCCACGAATGTTTTAAATATGGATGGCGGTATTGTCCAATCCAATACATCCGGGGGAACCGGTGGAGGCATTTTTGTCCAGGCAAAATATTTTTCCGGTGGAGCTTCGAAGGCTTATATTAGTAGCGGTCAGATTCTAGACAATCAGATGCTTGGTACAGGTTCTACAGAGAGGGTATTTGGCGGCGGAGGCATCTATGTAAATGGTGCAAACCAAAATTATGGTGTCAATGGAGCGAACGGAGAACTCTACATCAAAAATTTAATTATGACTGATAATACGTCCAAATGGGAAGGTGGAGGTTATGCTGCTTGCCCAATTACCAAAACGACGATTTTTGTTACTGATGGAACGGCCATATATGGAAATACTTCGGAGGAAAACAAGGGCAATGAGCTTTACGTCCTTTCCAGTCAAGCGTACGGCCTACACTCGGGGAATCCGGAATACAATCTCTCACAAAGAATGCTAGGTGGAGTCCGCTATAATTGGAAATATGATAATGGCACGTTGTTGCCGGATGATCAATATGAAGGTAAGTTAGAAAAATCATACGAGGAACTTAGCTTAAATACAGATTCGGAAGGCAACAACTTAACAGCAGAACTCGGAAAGGTCATTATTAGTGGAAACAGGTCGATGACGCGAGGTGGTGGAATCGGCTCAAACGGTACGGTTGTGTTTGGAACAGATGATGAGCTGATAAATATCTCTGTTACCAAGATATGGGAAGATAATAACAATGAGGATCAAAAGCGTCCATCATCGGTAACTGTGCATTTGGTTGTTGTTATGAATGGTCAGGAGTATGTTATAGATACCGATATATTAAGTAGTGAAGACGGTTGGGAAACTACTTTTGATCATCTACCAAAAGTCCATAACGGTATTCAAATAGAATATACAGTAAAGGAAGAGGTTGTTGATGGTTATCAGGCGACAACGACCGGTGATGTCAGCACGGGTTTCATCTTAACGAATTCTTATGAGCCGACAGACCCGGAAGAGCCGACAGACCCTGAAGAGCCGACGGACCCTGAAGAGCCGACGGACCCGGAAGAGCCGACAGACCCTGAAGAGCCGACGGACCCTGAAGAGCCGACGGACCCGGAAGAACCGACAGAACCTGATCAAGTAACGTTGCCGAAGACAGGTGAAGATAGAGCGGGATATTTGTACTTATTGGCTGTACTCATGTTAACGGCAGGGCTTGCACTTCTTTTGGGTGACAAGGTAAAAGCGAAAGATGCATAGAGACTGAAAGACCACACAATTGAATTAAGGTGAGAAGAGGGCGAAGGTTGCTTCGCCCTCTTTCTTCTGAAACGCCTTGCATCGAGTTGCGTATTTCGAATGCAAGGCGTATGAATCTATTCGTTATCTAAATGTTGAGGCGACGCTCGTTTACTGATGACAATCGGCATGGTGAAGGTGCTGATGGCATATGCTCCCGGTCGAAGCGAGCTCGCCTTTGAGATACGCTTCGACAGCCTCTCTGGCATCTCCTTTTGCACCCAGTATTACTTCGATATTTCTTTCGTTGAAGATATCAACAGCTCCTCCGCCCATTCCGCCGCTGATGATGACGTTGACTCCTTTATCAGCGAGAAAGTTCGGCAGGAATCCGGGTCTGTGGCCCGGGTTGGGGAGAGTTTGCGAGCCTGTGATTTGCTTGTCTTCGATGTCGAAGAGGACGAATTCCTCACAATGACCGAAATGCTCGGTCACGGTTGCATTGTCGCTTGCTACAGCGATTCTTTTCACTTCCATTTTGTCTCCGTTCTTTTCATAGTCTGTTGTGCGTGTTTGTGTTTAGTGAATCTTGAAAAGGCGGCTGCTATCGCCTGTGTTGTCAAACAGCAGCTTAAGAGCCTTTTTATATATTTCTTTTACAGCTTCGCCGGAAGCGCAGTCGATGTCCACGATGGTGAGGCCGTTATTGATCGCCCTTACTGCATTATAGTCGAAGGGGATTCGTCCGACAAAGGGCAAGTTCGCTTCTTGGCAAAATGCTATTATCTTATCTGTGTTTTCTAAATGAGTGTCATACTTATTCACACAGACGGCCGTCTTGACGTTAAATTTTTCCGCAGTGCTTATGATGCGCTTCATGTCGCTGATGCCTGATATAGACGGCTCTGCCACGATCAGAACCATGTCTACACCGCTGAGCGAGGCTATGACAGGACATCCGATTCCGGGTGAACCGTCGATTATGACAAGATCTGTGTTGATATCGGCGCTCTTCAGTTGCTTTTTGACTTCGGTGACGAGAAGCCCGGAGGTGCCGCTGCCCATGCTGAGTTGTGCTGTGGAAAAGGCTTTGCCATCGCCTTGGTAAAACATCAATTGGCCCGATGGCTCCGGCACCATTGAGGCAGCTCCTGCGGGACATACATACTCGCAGACGCCGCAACCTTCACATGCGAAAGGGTTTATCTTGTATTCTCCATCAAAAGAAATGGCGTTATACCGGCAACTTTCTCGACAGATGCCACAGGATATGCAGAGATCGGGATCTATTTTCCCGGTTGGAAGCGCATAGAAATCGGATGTCTCCGGCCTCTGTTGCCAGTCAGTAATCAGATGCAGGTTGGGTGCGTCGACATCGCAGTCGGCATATGCTTTTGCATCCGCTATCTTGATGAAGGCGCTAGCAACAGTGGTCTTGCCGGTGCCTCCTTTTCCGCTAAGGATGAGTAGATGTTTAATGAGGCACCTCCTTTGTCACTGTTTCCAAAAGAGAAGAAAAGAGCTCTCGATATCGCT
>JGI24710J26742_10003829_pt1 | contig 12639 bp, 5 predicted proteins | sample BioPla2DNA2_FD_26742 | JGI IMG/M metagenome (IMG submission 26742) | reverse complement strand
TATTGCTTAACTGGCTCAACTTTTTTGCCAAAAAATCTAATAATTAAAAAGCAAACTCCAATTAAAATCGGATATGCGATCCAAGGACTTAGTCCATATGCCACTGGTAGAGTACCAAAAACTAAACCAACTACAGCAACTGTCAATGCATAAGGCAATTGAGTTCTAACATGTTGAATATGATTACAAGAAGAAGCCAAAGAGCTTAAAATTGTTGTATCTGAAATTGGTGAGCAATGGTCGCCAAATACCGAACCTGCAATAACGGTTGATACAACATGAGAAAAAAGCATTAAACTTGCATTGTAATCCATTCCTGTTTCTTGGCATAAAAACCATGTTGCTGGTAAAACCAAAGGATACATTATTGCCATTGTTCCCCACGATGTGCCTGTGCTAAACGACATTAGAGCAGAAATAACAAAACTTAAAACAGGTAAAAGATATGGACTCATATTTGCAGATTGTATTGCTGATGTAATAAATTCAGCAGTATGTAAATCTGAAATTAGGGCAGCAAGCGACCATGCCAAAATTAAAATTACAATTGCCGACAACATAGCTTTAAAGCCATTAATCATGCTATCCATTGTGTTTTGCAAGCCAAGTTTTTTCTTACTTAAACTCAAGAACATTGCAGAAATCAATCCTCCTAAAGAACCCCAAATCAGAGCTTTATAAGAATCTGAAGCTCCTATTGTTTCCGAAATTTTTGTTATAAATCCTATAGATTTATTTTCCCAAACAGCAGGATTCCAACCTGTATAAAAAAGACCTGCAATAGTTCCAAAAATAATAATTGCAATAGGAATAATAGCGTTGTAAATGTTTGGTTTAATATGGTCAGAAACTTCCATTTCTTTTAAATCTGTTTGCAGTTTTTGTTCCATATCAGCTGCTGTAACACCTTTTTCTCTTGCTCGTCTTTCTGCGNTTAGCATTGGACCATAATCTCTGCCTGCATAAATTAAAATCAGTATAAAAATTAGAGTTAAAATTGGATAAAAAGAATATTTAAGACTTGAGAAAAAGATATTATAAGCACTCTCATTTAATCCAAGTTGAGTGATAGAATTTTGAATATATGAAAGTTCTGCTCCTATCCATGTTGTAACAAAAGCAATAGAAGCCACAGGTGCTGCGGTGCTATCAACAATATAAGCTAATTTTTCTCGCGAAATTTTAAGTTTATCCGTTACTGGACGCATTGTATTTCCTACTACTAAAGTATTTGCGTAGTCATCAAAAAATATTACTAAACCTAACAACCAAGTAACAAACTGCCCTGAGCGAGGATTATTAGCACGCCGAGATAAAATATTTATCACTGCTTTCATTCCACCATTTTTTGTAATAATCTGCACAGTAGCACCAATTAACATAGAAAAAATGATTATAGACAAATGCTCGGTTTTAAAAAGAGCACGCAAGACATAAGTATCAGGAATTGTAAGTATTGCTTTAAAAATTGAAAGGATAACATTTGTGCCAGAATATATCCAAATTATAAAAGTCCCACTAAACAAACCTATGAATAAAGCAGAAAAAACTTCTTTAAAAATTAAAGCAAACAATATTGCAATCAATGGTGGGATAATTGACATCCAAAGAGGAATTGGCTTTATAGTTTTGCTTGCTTCTATCCCCTCGCACTGAATGTTTAAATCTGTTTTCTCATTAAAAATATACTCAAATTCTGCAATTCCATCAACAAAAACTATGTTAAATACTTTATTATTTAATTTGATTTCACGTACACAGTTGATATCTGCAATATTTCCAAGGCTATCTTTAGCTACCAAACTAATTTTTGAATTAATGCCTTCAACGATTGCAAAATCGGTTTGTATATCTATTGATTTTATTATATAGTTTTCTGAAAACAAATTTGCAGTACTAAAAACAAGTACTGCAAACAAAACTAGTATATTTTTGAGTTTAAACATTAGAAGTTAGTCCATTCCTTAACTTGCTCAGGTGTTGGATTTTGCAAGCCAAGTTTATGTTTTTTATTCCAACCGCACAGTATTTGATGCAATTTTCCTACATTAGCTTCTTTTAGCTGAGCCAAAGAAGTAAAGCCTGATTTGTATAATATTTTTGCCCATTCTTCTGGTATGCCTTTTTCAACAAAAACAGATTCATTAAAAANTTCTGCCTTTTTCTCAGGTTTCATTTGTGGGAAAAACAAAACATCTTGAATTGATGGACTATTAGTCATAAACATTGTTAATCTATCAATTCCAATTCCCATTCCTGCGGTTGGTGGCATTCCATACTCTAAAGCACGTAAAAAATCTCTATCAATAAACATTGCTTCATCATCGCCTTTTTCGCTTAGTTTAAGCTGGTCCTCAAATCTTTCTTTTTGGTCTATTGGGTCATTTAACTCAGAATAAGAATTTGCAAGTTCTTTACCGTTTACAATAAGTTCAAATCTTTCGGTTAAGCCAGGAATTGAACGATGTTTTTTTGTTAGTGGCGACATTTCTATTGGATAATCTGTGATAAAAGTAGGTTGAATAAAATGGTCTTCACATTTTTCTCCAAAAATAGCATCAATCAATTTGCCTTTACCCATTGTGTCGTCAATTTCTATATCTAATTCTTTGCAAATTTGTCTTAATTCATCTTCAGATTTTCCTGCAATGTCGTAGCCTGTATATTTTTTAATGGCATCATACATGCTAACTCTCGCAAATGGAGTTTTATAGTCGATTATTCTATCTCCTAATTGTACTTTAGTAGTTCCATGCAGTGCTATAGCAACTCTTTCGACCATTTCTTCAGTAAATTCCATCATCCATTTATAGTCTTTATAAGCCACGTAAATTTCTAATACTGTAAATTCTGGATTATGGGTTCTGTCCATTCCTTCGTTACGGAAATCCTTTGCAAATTCATAAACTCCATCAAAACCACCTACTATAAGTTTTTTCAAATAAAGTTCATTAGCAATTCTTAGGTAAAGAGGAATATTTAAAGCATTATGATGAGTAACAAAAGGACGAGCAGCTGCTCCGCCGGGAATTGGCTGTAATATTGGTGTTTCAACTTCTAAATATCCTTTTGAATTAAAAAACTCACGCATTGTGTTTACTATTTTTGTTCGTTTTACAAACACATCTTTCACATGAGGATTTATAATCAAATCAACATAACGTTGACGATAACGCATTTCTAAATCTGTTACGGCATCGAAAACATGTCCGTCTTTTTCTTTCACTATAGGAAGTGGACGTAAAGACTTAGTTAAAACAGTAAATTCTTTAACATGAACAGAAATTTCGCCCATTTGAGTTCTAAAAGCATAGCCTTTAACGCCGATAATATCGCCAATGTCAAGCAAGCGTTTAAACACAACATTATACATTGTTTTATCTTCACCAGGGCAAACATCATCACGTTTAAAATAAAGCTGTATTCTTCCTTTACTATCTTGTAATTCAGCAAAAGAAGCATTTCCCATAATACGACGAGACATAATTCTTCCTGCAAGAGAAACAGATTTTAAATTTTCTGGCATATTTTCATCAGAAAATGTTTCTAAAATATCTGTTGAGTAAATATCTACATGATATTCTGCTGCTGGGTATGGGTCAATTCCTAAATTACGAAGTTCTTTTAACGATTCTCTTCTCTGAATTTCTAAGTCACTTAATCCAATATAATCCATATAATTTTAAAATTTTAGAATTTTTATTGCAAAAATACATTAAATTTTCGATTATTAGCAAATAGATAGAATTAAATTAAGAATTAAGAATTGTGTTTCGACTTCGCTCAACACCCGTTCGACTTCGCTCAACACCCGTTCGACTTCGCTCGACACCCGATAATTAAGAATTACTTCCATTAAAAGTTAAAAGTTGTGTTGCCCTTGCGGGCAAACCTTTGAGAGTCTTGTTTTGTACTCACGTACAACCCATACCAACACGCTCCAACGCCCATGATGCTCGCTCGGATTTAGTGAATTTTAGAAATTGTAATAAAAATAAAAGTTTTTAAAGTTCAACTCAACACCATAAACTAAAAACTCAACACTAAAAACTAAAAACTTTTATTTTTCTTCTTCTGAGCTTTCTTCTACTATATAAAGAGGACGTTTCCTCACATCATTATTTATTCTACTAATATATTCGCCAATTATTCCGATTGTTATTAATTGCACTCCTCCAATAAACGAAACAGAAATAATCACTGAAGTCCAGCCTCTAAGTGGTGGAGTATGCAAAAGATAATGAGATATTAATGCGTAAACAATAATACAGAAAGAAAATACAGAAACAACAATTCCCATATTGCTTGCAAATTTCAAAGGTCGTGAAGAAAAACCTGTGATGCCATCAATTGCAAGTTTCATTAGTTTACTGAAAGAATAGCCTGTTTTTCCACTAAAGCGAGGGTCTCTAACATATTCTACACATGTTTGTTTGTAGCCTATCCAAGCTATTTGACCTCTAAGAAACTTATTTCTTTCTGGCATTTGTTTAAGATGATTAATAATCACTCTATCTATTAAACGGAAATCGCCAGTATCTAAAGGTATTTTTACTTCTGTGAGTTTGTCCAATATTCTATAAAATAATTTATATGCTGCTTTTTTAAATATATTCACTCCTTTTCTTGCACTTCTTTTAGCATAAACTACCTTATAACCTTCTTTGTATTTTGCATACATTTCTTTAATTAATTCAGGAGGATCTTGAAGGTCTCCATCAATAATTGCTACTGCATCGCCTTTGGAATAGTCTAATCCTGCCGAAACAGCTACTTGATGTCCAAAATTACGACTAAAACTAATATACTGAACTGAATTATCCTTTTTCGATAAATCTTTAATTATTGACAGAGAATTATCTTTTGAAAAATCATTAACAAAAATAATCTCATATGATGAGCAAATTTCTTTCAAAACTTTAGTTAGTCTTTCATACATTTGAGGAATATTTCCTTCTTCATTGTAAATTGGGACAACAACAGATATTTCCATAATAATTACATGTTTTGAGTTTCTAATAATTTAGTTAAGCGAACTATTTTACTTTGAATTTTAAAGTGAAGCACTTCGTATTCAAATCTTTCCATAATTTTTTCGTCTGTTTCAATTTCATTTATCTGAACAAGATCTCCAAGTTTTAAATCTTCAATGTTTTTTCTCTGATTATGAATATCATAATGATTCATTGCATAAAAGTAAAACATAGAACTTTGGTCGTAGTCGCCATTTATATAGTTTATAGTATCATTTACAACAATATTTCCTTTCAATAAACTTTTCATTAGTTCAGAACGAGAATAATATGCCTGATACAGAGGATCTTCCTTTGGACGATAGATATGCTTTACAATACGCTTGTATGGGATAGAGAAAACTGCAATATAAGCTACAATAATTAAAATATAAATTTTAGAAGTCTTATATTTTAAATTTATAATCCAATTGTGAATAACATAAAATGCAGATCCAATTACTAAAGCAAAAAGAGGCATTAAAGGAAGTAGGTACCAGTGCAATTTAGTCTTGGCAATAAGCAAAAACACATACTGCATAATTGCAATAGACATAGAAAAAATACTAAGTCGTTTTACTTGTTTATCTTTAACAAATAACGTAAAAATAAAAGCCAAAGGAAGTATATAAAAGAAATAAGTAAAATAATTTGTTTTTAAATTGTTGATGTAATAACATTTACCTCCAGAATTATTTTCAAGAACTGTCATAAAACGACCTCCCAATTCATTTTCATAAACAGCCTTAAGGTATCCGCCATAAGATAGTTCTCTCCCTATATAATATCCTCCAACAAAAAGAATAAAAAGTCCAATTCCAATATAGGTTGTTTTGTCTTTTAAGATAGGCAATAATTGTTTTCTAAAAATAAGGTAAATTGGAATAAAAGGAAGAGGCATCAAAGCTTGAATTCCCTTTGTTAGAGTGGCAAAAATAAGAGAAACAAAGAAAAGTATATAGTATTTTTTTTCTTTGGTTTCTGTATAAATAAAGAACAAAAGAAGATAAGCAATCATAAAAAAACAAAGCAAGGCATCATAATCGGCACTTCTTCCACTATGATAAATAAAAAATCCCCTTGAGCAAATTATCACTGNAGCAGCATAGAAACCTAAGAATGGTTTTTTTATAACTCCTGTAAGTAAAATAATAACAACTCCCATGAGCAATATTGCAAGAGCAGATGGCAATCTTACTGCAACTTCATTAGCTCCAAAAACCTTGATACTCAAAGCTTGAATCCAAATAGCCAAAGGAGGTTTTACGCTCCAATGATCTGGCTTATAATCGTAAGTTACAACAATAGGATTTTTGGTTTTTGTCATTTCATAAGAAGAAGCAGCTACTCTACTTTCGTCCCAGGTTCTTAAAGGTTGAGTTCCCAAAAATGCAAATAAAGGATATAAGCTTATAAGAACAAATATCACAACAAGTATCCACGTAAGTTTTTTGTTAGAGATTTTCTTTTCCATTCACTTTTGTTCTAAATGAATTTACAAAAGTAGTAAAATAATATTTATAACAAAATGTGTCAACTTTTCTTAGNACGCGACAGGCTGACGCGTCTATTGCTTCGCAGAGTTCGCAAGCTCACTCTACTTGCATGGGTTAGTTTTAAACCACAAAAGACACAAAAGAGCACAAAAGTTAAAAGCGATGCACTGAACGTAGTTGAATTGTCGAAAGAATTTCGGTGTTTCGACTTCGCTCAACACCCGATATTGGAATCGCTCGACACCCGATATTCAAATAACTTTATGAACTTTAAAAACTTTTAACTAATTGTTTTTTAATTAATAATATTTTTTACTGCTCTAATATAATTTTAAACAACAAAGATAAAAAATTTTTCAGTTAACAGTCAGTAAATTTGATTAAAATTAATAAAAAATGCCCCCGATAAAGGACGAGGGCAACCTTAATGTTTTCACAACGGAATAATCCTTATTGTGAATTGGTTTCAAATTTTGTACGACAAAGATAATGCTTTTTTTTGAAAATAAAACAAATTTTATAAATTTGTAAAATAATTTTAATATTTGTTAATATCATGAAAAAAATTCTAGGATTAGATTTAGGTACAAATAGCATTGGTTGGGCGTTAGTAGAAATTGACCACGAAAAAAGAATTGTAAAAATAATTGGACTTGGTTCACGTATTTTACCAATGGATGCAGGAGAAATAAAAAACTTTGAAAGTGGTAGCACAAAAACAAAAAGCTCTGCTGCACAACGAACTGAATACAGAGGAAAAAGACGATTAATTGAGAGACAATTGCTAAGACGCGACAGGTTACACTTAGTGCTTGACTTACTTGATGCCTTACCTACACACTACAAACTTGAAATTGATTTCACAAATGAAAAAGGCAAAAAATCTGGGAAATTTAAAACAAACAAAGAACCTAAATTGGCATACTTACCAAAACAAAAAGGCAAAAAAGCAGAATTTCTTTTCATGGAATCATATCAAGAAATGTTAAATGATATTAATAACGATAAAGTGCAAAACATCAAAGGTAGAAAAATCCCTTATGATTGGACATTATATTATTTACGACAAAAAGCTCTGTCAGAGAAAATAAGTTTAGAAGAATTAGCATGGGTGTTGTTAAGTTATAACCAAAAAAGAGGATATGAAGAAATTGAAATAGAAGATAAATCTACTAAAGATTCTGAAATTGTTGAAGAATTAGATTTACGTGTTTTAGAAGTGTTTGAAAAACAAAAAGACGGTAAAAAATATTTTGAAATTCATTTAGACGGCAATGATAAATTTACATATAATGAATACTCAGAAATTCAAATGACATTTAAAGATGATTTAAAAGAAGTTGTAAAAATATCAAAAGTTGACGATGAAGGGAATATAGATAAATCAAAAACAGAATATAAAATTACTGATATATATTCTTTGGAGATTGACAAGTTTAATTACGAAAGAATAGATGCAAAAAACAAATATACACTAACATATCAAAATGGTTGGACTGAAACAAAAACAACAACAAATAATTACTACTTTAAATATCAAAATGCTCTAAAAAGACCATATGATTATGTTGTAGAAACCATTTATGATAATAATGGAAATATTAAAACTCAACAAGGTAAAGAAAGAACACTTAGAGAACCAGATTTTGGAGACAATTCATCAGACTGGACTTTATTAAAGAAGAGAACTGAGAAAGAAGCATTGGATTTCAATTCAAAAAACAACTTTTATCATGAAAACGGAGATGTGAAAAAATTTATTTCACCCAAAATTTACAGCATATTGAAAGAAGATGCCTTGCAAGGAACACAAACCAAAATAATTGGTGGAATGTTCCAAGTTGTTGACAGAGATTTTTATCGCGAAGAGTTAAATCAAATCATTGATACACAAAGAAATATTCATACAAATTTAAAAGACAAAGAAATATTTGAAAAATGTGTGAAAAAACTCTATCCTAAAAATAAAAATCATCAAAAATCTCTAATTGAAAATCAATATGCAATACGACATCTATTAGTAGAAGACATTTTATTATATCAAAGACCTCTTAAAAGCAAAAAGTCAGAAATAGCAAACTGTAAATATGAAATACAATATTGGAAAAACATTAAAGATAAAAATGGCAATCCTTTAGAAGAAGTTGATATTGAAACAGGAGAAGTACGAATAAAAAAAGAACCTATCTATAATAAAGTTGTTTCCACATCACACCCTTATTTTCAAGAATTTAGAATTTGGGATAAATTACATAATTTAAAATTAATTCAATTAGAGGAAGAAGTTGATGGCAAAATATTAACTAATCAAGATATTACAAAAAACATTTTTAAAAGCAGTAAAGAATATCAAGAGCTTTTTGATGAGTTAAACAACAGAAAATCACTAAATCAAGAACAATTTCTAACTTATTGTAAGAAAAAATTCAAGATTAACTACAATTCTAAAGAAAGTAATTTTGTGTGGAATTTTCCTGAAGACGAAGAATTAAAAGGAAATGAAACAAGAGTTAGTTTTGCTACTCGATTCAAACGATGTGGCTTTTCAAATTACAAGGATTTTTTAAGTCTGAAAAAAGAATTTGAACTATGGCACTACTTGTATTCAGTAAGCTATAAAGAAAGAATAGCAAACAATAAAAAAAGTATAACAACTTTTTTTAACAACTACTTTAAAGATTTTGAAATTGACAAAGAAGTAAAAGAAAAAATTATAAATGATTTTTCAAATTACCCAAAATTTGCATCAAACTACTGTGCATATTCAGAAAAAGCTCTTAAAAAATTTATTCCAATAATTAGTTTGGGAGAACGAGACAAAGAGTATGACTGGACAAACAAAAAATGGTACACAAACTGGCAAGCCACACTTGAAGAACGCAAACTCGAAATACTGAACAGATTAAAAAACATTGATTTTAATGCTGACGAACCAGATTATTCTGAAGTAAAACTCACAAATGTTGATTTTTCTAAAGGTGAACTACCATTTCCAAAAGGATTGTTTAATGTATTTAAAGACTTCACTCACACTAAAGATTTCAACAGACTTGATTTAACAAAAGCTTCTTACCTTATTTATGGAAGACATTCAGAATTAGCATTTGCTAAATGCTGGCAATCACCCGAACAGATAAGAGAAGAATTGCACCAAGAGTTAAAACAGCATTCTTTAAACAATCCTGTTGCCGAGAAAGTACTTCTTGAAATGATGCAAATAGTTGCCGATATTTGGGAATATTATGGAGATAGTAAAAAAGACTTTTTTTCTCGTATTCATGTAGAAGTAGGAAGAAAATTAAAACAATCAGCTAAAGAAAAAGAAGCTGAAACAAATCGAATATCAAAAAATAGAAATCAAAACAAGCGTTTACGTCAAATCCTTGAAGACTTCTTAGATAACCAATCCTATAATGCCAAACCAAACAATTCAGACCACTTTGAAAGGCTAAAAATTGCTGAGGAGGGAGCTGAACACAGGAGTAATAATGACAAAGAATTTTACGAAAAAGATGAAAAGCTTAAAGCTAAGAATATAACTAAAAAAGATATTGACGAAATTCTAAAAAAGACACATATTACACAACAAGATTTTGAAAAATATAAACTTTGGATAGAACAAGGTTATCGTTCTCCTTATTCGGGCAGAATGATAAAGTTAACAGACCTATTTGACGGTACAAAGTATAACATCGACCACGTCTTTCCGCAAGCTTCAATAACTAATAACTCTTTAAGCAATAAAGTTGTTTGTGAACTAGAAATCAACAAAGAAAAAAGCGACCAAACTGGACGAGACTTCATCAACAATCCTAAAAAACGAACAATTTCTTGCGAAGCACATAAAACTATTGATAATCCTGATGGAAATGTTGATATTTTGAATGACGAAAATTATGTATCACTTGTAAAACGACTTTTTTCAGGCACAAAACGCTATATCCTATTATCTAAAGAAATTCCCAAAGGATTTATAAGTAGCCAATTAAATACTTCAAGACATATTGCCAGAAAGGCAATAGAATTACTTAGTCATATTGTAAGAGAACCTGGCGAGGTTGAGTTTCGTTCTAAAAATGTGCTTCCCGTTACAGGTGCTGTTACATCAGAATTAAAACAAGCTTGGAAATTAAATGAAGTTTGGACAGAATTAGTTGCACCAAGATATATCAGACTAAATGAATTAACGAAATCAAATATATTTGGAAAATGGCAAAAATCAAAAAATGGACAAGAATATTTTGATTGCAACTTAGATGATACTATTCGTAACAAAAATGAAGATTATGATATTAAACGGATTGACCATCGACATCATGCTTTAGATGCTCTAATTGTGGCTTTATGTACCGAAGAACATGTTAACTACATTAATAATATTAATGCCAATGCTAAATCAAGCGATTACGGCAAACAAAAACAAATTGAAAAATATCGACAAACTCTTAAACGAAAAATAAAGTTTACAAAAAAAGATGATACAAGTAACGAAAATGATTGGTACTATATGCTACCAGGCGAAAAACGAATGGATAATGCAGAAAATTCAAATAGAAGCTCTGTTATAGATATGTCCTATAATTTTAAGGATTACGACACTTTCCATCGTAATTATAAAAAAATGATTTTAACCGCACTGCAACAAACAATAGTTACATTTAAACAAAATCTTAGAGTAATAAACAATAGAGTGAACTATTACCAAGCAGAACCTAACACAAAAAAAAGAGTAGAACAAGAGCCAAAAACACAAAAAGACATTAATAATTCAAGTAATAAATACAATTGGGGTATTCGTAGAAGTCTCAGTAAAGAAACTTTTTATGGTAAGAGAATTTTAAACGACAAAGAAATTAGAGTAGAAAGAGAGTTGTTAAACACTACATTTACAAAAGCAAAAATCAATAAAATAACAGATAAAGGAGTACAACAAATTTTATTAAACCATATATCGCAATTTGACACAATAAAACTACCTTTTGAAGAAGCAATTATCTATTATGAAGCTTTATTAGAAAAAGAAGAGTTTGATACAATTATAAATAATAATGAAAAAAACATTAATTCGCCAAATGACTTATTTCAATATTTAAGAGAACACAACTTTAAATACGACAAATCAGATTATACAAATCTCAATATTTTTATCAATAAAGTTCCAAATATAAACTTTAGAAATCAAAATCTTAATAATGGTTCTGTTACAGAACATCCTGAAATTGCATTTACACCAGAAGCTATTGAAAAAATGAATGAACCAGAAGAAATTAAAAGATTAAATAATGGAAAAAATCACAAACCAATTAAAAAAGTACAAACTTTCCAAGATATTGGTAAAGAACGTCCTTTAAGTGAAAATCAACTTTCTGTAAAATCAAAACAATATGTAGTTACAGCAGCTGGTTCTAATTTATATTTAGGATTTTATGAGAGAACTTATCTTGATAAAAACAACAATAAGATAACAGATCGTAAATTTCAAGATATTGGTTTAATAGATTTAATTGAGCTTTTAAAACAAGAAACTTCTAAACGTTTCAACCCTTTACCTAATAGAATTTTTGATAATAAAATGAATGAATATAATTGGAAATTTACATTATCCCCATTAGATTTGGTATATGTTCCCACAAAAGAAGAAATAGACTGTCCTGAATCAGTTGATATTGAAAATATGACTAAAGAACAGATAGAAAGAATTTATAAATACGTAGATGGAAGTAAAGATTACGCAAACTTTATCCCCTATTCTGCATCAACACCGATTTGGCGATTTCATGGAAAAAAAATAAAAAAACAAATTTACGACGAACTTAAAGATAAAAATAAAATCTCAATAAGCGAGGAAGAATTGATACAAAATGAATTCGGATTAGGAAGCCAGCAAGATAAAAATCAAAATATGATTGATGGAGTTACTCAAATAAAAAAAATTTGTTGGAAATTAGAAGTAAACCGCTTAGGTCAAATTAAAAAAGTGTTAAGATGATAAAAAAAACTCTCTATTTTGGCAATCCTGCATATTTAAGCTTGAAAAACAAGCAATTAGTAATCAAGATGCCAGAGGTAGAAAAAACTGAATTACCTGATAGCATTAAAGAAAGTGCTATTGTTACTGTCCCAATAGAAGA
>JGI24710J26742_10003823_pt1 | contig 12646 bp, 10 predicted proteins | sample BioPla2DNA2_FD_26742 | JGI IMG/M metagenome (IMG submission 26742) | reverse complement strand
GCTTATTTCAGGCTTGGGGAACTGGCTCAAAAAGACAAAAAGGATTCACAGGCACTTCGTCGCTTTGAGAAGGTTGACCCCAACGACCTTGACAAGGATGTGCGCCTTGAGTTTTATTATAAGTCTGGCTATGCCTACTTTGTCAACGGTGACTATAATAAAGCCTCAAGACACCTTGCTATGGTCAAGGATGCTGACTCCAAATACAGTGCACCGGCATCCTATTACTATGCCCACATACTTTATGAAAAAGGAGACCATGAAGCAGCTTTACGCTCATTTGAGAAACTTCGTCATGAGCCAGGCTTCAGGGATATTATTCCATATTATATTGCCCAGATCTATTATATGCAGGGCAACTATGACAAGGCCATCGAGTATGGCACACCGCTGATGGCGGAAGCCAAGGGCCTTATGAGAACCGACCTTGCAAGGGTATTGGGCGACTCCTATTTTACTACAGGCAAGTATTCTCAGGCTATTCCCTACCTCAGCATAGTGGTTAAGGATAGTAAGAGTCCACGTCGTGAGGACTATTATCACCTTGGCCTGTCCTTCTACTTCGAGAAAGATTACGCCCAGGCAGCAAGCAACNTGGCACAGGTGACCTCCGGTAGTGACGAGATGACTCAGAATGCCTATTACCACCTTGCTGACTGCTACCTGCATACCGGTGATAAGAAGAATGCCCGTATTGCCTTTGAAGCTGCCTCTCGTGCAGACTTCGATAAGGCCATAAAGGAGGATGCGATGTTCAACTACCTGAAACTCAACTATGAGCTTTCTTTCTCACCCTTTAATGAGATTGTCAACTCCTTTATGCAGTTTATCAACGAGTTTCCCAACAGCCGTCATATTGATGANGCCTACCGCTACCTTGGACAGGCTTTGCTGACAACAAAGAACTACAGGGAAGCACTTGCAGCCATGGAAAGCATCAAAACCAAGAGTCCTGAAGTGTACAAGGCCATGCAGAGAGTTGCCTATTACAGGGGACTTGAATTGTTTACAANCCTCCAGTTTCAGAGTGCCATCGAAATGTTTGACTACAGTCTGAAATACGGAGATCAGGACAGGGAACTGAAGTCCGATGCATTGTACTGGAGGGCTGAGGCTTATTACAGGTTAAACAACTACTCTGAGGCGCAAAAAGGCTACAGGGCCTTTTTGCAGGAACCTTCTGCAAGGAAATCTTCCGAGTATGCCTATGCTCATTATAACCTTGGTTATACTTATTTCAAACAAAGCAACTATTCAGAAGCCCGCTCCTGGTTCCAGCAGTTTATTAACCGCGGAAGTGATGCAGAAACTGCCTTTATGGGAGATGCATACAACCGACTGGGCGATACCTATTTCCTGGCAAGGGACTTCAAAAATGCTATTAGCTGGTATGACAAGGCTGCCGGATTATCGGGAGGTTCACCCGACTATGCTATGTTCCAGACAGCCCTGTCGCTGGGTATTTCCAACGACCATCAGGGTAAGATAAGGCGACTTGATAACCTGATTAACAGCTACCCGATGTCATCGTACGTGGATGATGCATGGTATGAGATGGGCAGGTCCTATGTTCACCTGGGCAACCTCGATGAAGCTATTCGTTGCTACAAGACTGTACGGGACCGCTTCCCGAAAAGCAACTTTGCACGTAAGGCAATGCTGCAGTTAGGTCTGGTATTCTACAATGCAGGTGACCTGGATCAATCCATGGTTTACTACAAGCGTGTTATCAACGAATTTCCCGGAACACCTGAGGCCGAAGATGCACTGCTTGGGCTGAGGGCTATCTACCTCGACAGAAACGATCCAAATGGATTTATCAGCTATACAAACCAGATAGGCGGATTTGCTAGGGTTGATGACCGCCAGCGCGACAGTCTCAACTATATTGCAGCAGAACGTCAATATATATCGGGCAATTGTGAGCAGGCTATGGATCAACTCGACAGTTACCTGCAAAGCTTCCCGGATGGTCGCTTTGCCCTTAACGCCCACTTCTACAAGGCCGACTGTCAATACAGAAGTGGAAAGATGGATGAGGCACTGAGGGATTTCGAGTTTGTTGCAGGAAGAGGAAAGAGTCTGTTCTCAGAAGATGCTGTTAAGTATGCCGGACAAATCCATTACGTGAAAGGTAATTATACAAGGGCTCTTGATTACTTCCGTCGTCTGGAAGAAGAGGCCGACCTTGAAGAAAACAGGCATGAGGCCCTTATCGGTCAGATGCGTGCCCTTGCCAAGATGGACAATGCTGTATCAGCTTTAGCTGCTACAGAAAAGGTAATATCTAACCCACGTATGCAGCCCGAAATTGTGAGGGAAGCAAGATATCTCAAAGCATCCTCTCATCTCAAACTGGGTGATAAGGCAAATGCTATTAACGAGTACCGTCAGGTATCAGCCAACACAAGCAGTAAGGAAGGTGCTGAGTCCAAGTATATGCTTGCCCAACTGCTTTATGATGGTGGACGTAAGCCTGAAGCTGAAAAGGAAATCTTTGACTTTATTGGAAAGGGTACTCCTCATCAGTACTGGATGGCCAAGAGCTTCATCCTTCTGTCGGATATTTATGCCGACAGGCAGGAATACTTCCAGGCAGTTCAATATCTCGAGAGTCTGCTTGAGAACTACAAGGCTGAGGATGATGATATCAGGCAGATTGCAAATGAAAGGCTTGTACGTTACAGGGAAAGACAATAACAGGAATACAGCGATAATATGAAGACATATAAAGCTCTGATGATAATTGCCGGTTTGATAGTCCTTATTCCGGCAAGGGCACAGGAAGAAAGCATTAATCAGGAGGTAAGGGTTGTAAGGGAATACAACCCCACTGTATCTGATGCATTTAAGATAAACCGTATGCCTCAAACCGCTGAGGAAGAACTTGCAACTCCGGTATTCAACTACAGCTTAAGTGCCAAGGCCATGGTGGGCAAGCCTGAGACTGTACCCTTGGTCGCTGCACGTATGGGCAAGGAGCCACGTGAAGATCTCAGCAATACGTATTTCAGAGGTTATGTAGGAAACTACAACACCATTGGTGGGGCCTTGATGTACAACATCCTGCATAGCGACAAATATTCCCTTGCTTTGAAAGCTGTACACGAATCTTCACTAGGNGAGGTAGAAGTTACAGGTATTGATGAGGATGCACAGTTTCATGAGTCTCTGGGTGGCCTGTATTTCAATCGCTTCTTTAAGCGTAATACCTTCAGTATTGACATGGATTTCAGTAATCTGGCCTACCGTTACTACGGCTTTGGTTCCCTGGAGCCTGAACAGGATTATGTCAATCGTTATGCTGACGTTGGTTCACCAGAGTCGGTACCTGGTAAAGATATCCTACCGGAAGCAAAGCAGCGCCAGACTGCATTTGACATAGTACTGGGGTTGAATAACAATGCAACCAATGGTCAGACTAATAAGTGGGACCTAAATATGGGATTCTCTACTTTCGGTACCTATACCGGGGTGAACGAGAACCAGTTTATCTATCGTGGTGATTTTGAGTTTCCTATCAATGAACTGGGCCTAAAGTTTGAGACCGGAGTACTCCATGCAGGAACCAATAATGCCGTTAGCGACAATGAGTATTTGTACAATTTTGTACGCAGACAGCAGACATTGGTAACAGTAAATCCGGCTCTTGTGCGACGTAAGGATGGACTTCTGCTGAACTTCGGTCTCCGTATTGGAGCAGGTTTTGACGAACTTGAAGATGAACTATACCTGTCACCTGACGTGTGGGCAAGTTATACAATTGCTGAGGGAATAGTGGCTATAGAAGGAGGTATTACTGGTGAGATAAAGCCTTCTACCTANCGTTCAATAATGGAGGAAAACCCCTATGTATCACCTGATCTGAATGTGAAAAACGCATTTCATGGGGTTAAGTTTTTCTTCGGAACCAAGGGGAATTTCTCAAATGCAACATCATTTGCTGCAAGGGTTGAATACAGCGTATTTCGTGATGAACACTTTTATGTGAACCGCACCTTTACCAGAGAACCGGAACGAACAATGCAGGATTTTATCAACCAGTTTGATGTTGATTATGACGACGGTAACCTGTTGACTGTATCGGGTGTTTTCAATGCACGCTTTACTCCGGACCTTGAAATGACCTTGAAAGGAAGTTATTATGGATGGAAACTTGATTCCTTGTCNCATGCATGGCAGAGACCTGATATGGAAGCCGGAATTCGTTTGACCTATCGCTATGACGAGAGTCTAACCCTCTATGGTTCATTCAATGTAATTGGTTCAAGGAATGCTGCAATTCCGGACCTACTGCTTCCCGAGCAGGCTGTAGTCTCTCTTGATCCTGTATATGACTTTAATCTAGGAGCCAACTACAGCCTAAACAAAAAGTGGCACTTCTTCGGTGAAGTGAGAAATATGCTTGCCTCCAAATACAATCGCTGGTTTGGTTACCCTAGTCACGGTATCAATGCTATAGTCGGGTTTGGATATTCCTTCTAGGTGCTATTGAAGCAGCTGAAGTATGCGATTAAAGTAACGGCAGGATTTACAGCTTATCTGTAAATCCTGCTTCTATTTAGTGCTTTGCGGTATTTCTCGGCGTTGATATTGTGCTGACGTAGAGTACGGGCAAAAGCATGGTAACCCGAGAAATCATCCTTGGCACACATATAGAGGAAATCGTGCTTTTCGTAGTTGAGTACCGCATCAATGCCGTCTACTGAAGGCATTCTGATAGGGCCGGGGGCAGTCCGGCATAGATATAGGTATTGTAGGGGGAGTCTATCTCAAGATCCTTTGTCAGTATCCTGTTTACAGCAAAGTTGCCGATAACAAACTTAATAGTGGGATCAGCCTGAAGCCTCATGCCAATATCAAGGCGGTTGATATATAATCCTGCGACACGAGGTTTCTCATCCCGTTTGATAGTTTCCTCATCTACAATTGAAGCAAGGGTGGAAACCTGAACCGGTGTAAGCCTTATAGTCTCAGCTTTTTTTTGTCTGTCTTCATTCCAGAATGCATCATATTCCTTCTTCATCCTTTGCACAAAGGCCTTAGGACTGGTGTTCCAGTACATCTGATAGGTGTTTGGTATAAACAGGGCCATCAGGGTATTGGGCTGAAAGCCCACTTCCTCAATCAGCTGCTCGTCAGTAAAGGCCTTCATAAATGCTGCTGAGTCTGCCTCCAGACGGTCGGCAAGAACAGCAGCGAGATCCTCCAGTCTGCGGATATTATTGAAGGTAACGTTGACCGGGGTCTGAGCTCCGGACCTGAGCATATTTACGAGTTCGTTATTGCTCATTCCATTCTTCAGAATGTAGCGTCCCCCTTTGGGACTAATAGGGTAGGCTTTCTGACGGGCTACCCAAATGAAGCTTTTCATGTCCTGGACCGCACCACTGAGTTCAAGAAGACCTATTACCTCTTCGAAAGTCGGATCAGAAGGCAGGTAGAGTTCGATTCCCTTACTGTCTTCAGTCACTACATTGNGTCCGAAGATGCGGTTGTAGAACCTCAGAGAAAAGGCAAGCATCACTACTAGCAAAGCGCCAATGATGTACATTGAAATTAATACTTTGCGGTTTATCCGGGGCTTTGAACTTCTTTTCAGAACCATGTTATAAGATTTTGTTTTGCAAAGAAAGTACTTTTTTGTTTGTTGCTGAAAGTTTATCTTTGGTAGCCGGTAACCAAACAAGGAAAATATGAGATTAGTGAAATATGTGATAGTTGTGGCTGCAGGAATGCTCCTGCTTTCTTCATGTGCTAGTATGCGTAAAGGTTCAAGCCGTTTTGATTCAAGCGAATCAATATATGTAAAGGAAGAGCCCAGGAAGGTTGAGGTAAACAGACAGCACCTGAGCCAAAGCCGGAACCGGCAATTGTTGTCAGGGAAGAAAGAGTTACCCCTATTGGTCAGACTGGCCCCAAGGGTAAATACTATATTATTATTGGTTCATTCCAGGTTTTGGACAATGCCCGTCGATTCAGTAATGACTTGACTAATGAAGGATTTTCTCCAATACTATTGGAAAGCGAACATGGATTTTTCCGTGTTTCTGTTGCTTCATTTAACGATGAACTGGATGCACGTTCAAGACTTGCACAGATCCGTAGCCAATATCCTAAGTATAATGACGTTTGGTTGCTGATCAGCCTCTAACCCCCATTACCCCTTAACGAAGGTGTTTTTATTAACTACAGTAATATGTACAAACCGGTAAATCTTGCGAAGGATGTTTTTTATGTAGGCGTTAACGACCGCCGTACACATTTGTTTGAGAATATGTGGCCACTTGAACGAGGGGTGGCATATAATTCATATCTGATCACCGATGAGAAGGTGGCTTTGATTGATGGAGTAGAAATAGGACAGGTAGAGCGTTTCCTGAAAAAGATCAGGGCAGTACTGGGTGCGAGACCAATCGACTATCTGGTGATCAATCATATGGAGCCTGATCATGCCGGTGCAATACAAATTCTCAGGGAATTATATCCCGATATGAAGCTGGTCGGAAACAAGAAGACCATACCGATGATTGACGGGTATTTTGGATTTAGTGACAATTGTATAGAAGTAGACGAGGGCAGTAAACTGGAGCTTGGAAATCACACCCTTCAGTTTTTTATGATACCCATGGTTCACTGGCCTGAGACCATGGTGACCTACCTGTTGGAAGAGCAGATTCTGTTCTCGGCCGACGCATTCGGAAGCTTTGGAACCCTTGACGGTGGCATCTTTGACGATGAGATGGACTTTGATTACTTCAAGGATGAGATGCGCAGGTATTATTCCAATATAGTTGGTAAATATGGAAGCCCAGTACGTAAGGCTTTGGAAAAGCTTGCCACACTTGATATAAAGATTATAGCTGCTACCCATGGTCCGGTGCTTCGTACACATATAGCTGAAGTGCTGGATATGTACAATCGTTGGAGCAACTACATGGGCGAGGAGGGAGTTGTGATAGCTTACGCATCTATGTACGGACATACTGAAGAAATGGCCGAGGTGATTGCTCGCGAGATTGCAGAACAGGGTGTCAGATCTATAAGGATGTATGATGTCTCTAAGACTCATCCATCTTATATTATTTCAGATATTTTCAAGTACAACAGTTTGATACTTGGAAGCCCCACTTACAGTAACGGGTTGCATCCCAACCTGGAGTCATTGGTAAACAAGCTGGAGACCATAGGTATTCCGCAGCGTAACTTTGGCTTCTTTGGTAATTTTACCTGGGCCGGAGCTGCTGTTAAGAGACTTCAAGGCTTTGCCGAGACTTCCGGATGGAAGGTCGTGGGAGTTCCCGTTGAAGAAAAGCATGCCCTTAAGAGTAGCAAGTATGAAGCTTGCAGGGAACTTGGAAGGGCTATGGCAAGTGTTGTTAAAAACGGAAAATGAAAGAGTTAGCACCATACTTTCTACCAGTATTTTGCACGATGGCTTTTGCCATCGTGCTTACAATACTGTTTCTGCGCCAGGAAAACAAGAAGCGCAGGCATGAGTTGAGGTTGAACGAAAGTCTGGAGCTGATGCGACTTAGATTTCAGGCCTATGAGAGGCTTATTCTGCTAATGGAGCGTCTAAAACCTGAGGCCCTTGTTCTTCGTGAACAGAAGCAAGGTCTTACCACATTGCAGTTTCAGACCCTGCTTCTGAAGATAATTCGTCAGGAGTTTGACCATAATATAGCAATGCAGCTTTATGTGGATGACAAGACCTGGACTAGGGTCAAAGCTGCAAAGGAAGCACTTGTCAAACTGATTAATACAACCGCAACAGGAATAGCCAATAATGCCTCTGCACTTGAGTTGAGCCGGCAGATTATTGAAGGTGCCGGTGGAGAAACCATCCTGTATTTCAATAATGCGATTGCCGCTATCAGGGAAGAGATGAACAAGCTGTACGGTAAGTAAAGCTTAGCTTAAGCTGCGGATTATTTTATGCAGAGGCCTAATGCCTTTAAAATCAGTGTCTATCTGAGAAGGTCAAAGTCTATCTCTTCCTGCTGAGCCTCCGACAATCTTGAATCCTCACACTTAACGGTACGTCCCGGATACTTCTTGATAAGGTTGTAATTGTGCGTAGCCATTATCACAGCCTTGCCATCATCATTCTTACAGATCTTATGAAGGAGCTGCATCAGTTCGTCCGATGTGTCGGGGTCTAGATTGCCTGTCGGCTCATCTGCCAGGATAAGGTCTGGTTTATTGAGAAGAGCCCTTGCAATAGCAATACGCTGCTGCTCACCACCAGATAGTTGGTGGGGCATTTTGTATCCCTTGTGTACCATGTCCACCTCTGAGAGTACTTCCCTGATGCGATGGTCCATTTCTACCTTGTTCTTCCAGCCAGTTGCTTTCAGCACGAATAGGAGGTTGTCGTACACATTCCTGTCGGAAAGAAGTTGAAAATCCTGAAATACGATACCCATCCTTCTGCGGAGGAAGGGGACCTGTCTGGTTTTAAGTTTTCTCAGGTCAAAACCGACGGCAAATCCCTCTCCTTCGCGAAGAGGGATTTCACCATACAGTGTTTTTAAAAGGCTTGACTTTCCACTACCGACACGACCTATCAGGTACATAAACTCGCCGGGTTTAAGTGCAAACTCTACATCTTTCAGGATAATATGTTCATCCTGCCTCACGAGCACATTGCTAAGGCTAACCAAATAACCCTGGTCGTTTACGGCAGGTATCTTCTCCTTTGACATTTCGGGGCTTTACTTTTATTAATTATTTCAGTTTTGCAAGCGCTTCTTTCATCCTTGTAAGACCTTTCCTTAGGTTTTCGTCGGATGTCGCAAAGGAAATACGCAGACAGTTGGGTTCACCAAAAGCCACACCAGTAACCGTTGCTATAAGCGCATGTTCAAGTAGATACATTGTCAGTTCGGTAGCATCCTTGATAGTTGTCTTACCATCAGACTTCCCAAAATAGTAGCTCACGTCGGGGAAGAGGTAGAAAGCCCCTTCGGGAACGAAAAACTTCAGTCCGGGGATGTCTTTTACGATGTCAACAACGATATCACGACGNCGTTTGAAAGCTTCACACATCTTGATTGACTCATCCAGAGGACCTTCATAAGCAGCAAGAGCAGCTCTCTGGGCTATACTTGATGCAGCAGAAGTCAGCTGGCCCTGGATTTTAACACAAGCTTCAGCAATATCTACAGGAGCAGCAGTAAAACCGATACGCCATCCGGTCATTGCATAGCCTTTTGACACCCCGTTGATAATAATGGTTCTTTCGAGCATACCAGGGAAGGAAGCTATTGATACCGGTTTTCCGGAGAATGAGATCAACTCGTAAATCTCATCTGATATAACTTTGATCTGTGGATGCTTCCTGATAATATCAGCCAGTTTTTCAAGTTCCTCAGCAGAGTAAACAGCACCTGTAGGGTTGGATGGTGAGTTTAACATGAGCAGCTTGGTTTTTGGCGTGATAGCCTTTTCAAGCTGTTCGGGAGTTATCTTGAATGACTGGTCAATACTGGTTCTTACTATCACAGACTTACCTTCACACAGGGTTACNATATCCATGTAGGTAGCCCAGAAGGGGGAGGGTATAATTACTTCGTCACCATGATCAACAACGGCAAACATGGCATTAAACAATGCCTGCTTTGCACCTGTGGAAATCACAATTTGTGACGGAGCATATGTTAGTCCGTTTTCTCTTAATAATTTATCCGAAATAGCCTTTCTAAGGTCCTGGTATCCCGGAATTGGGGGGTAGTGGCTGTAGTTGTCATTGATAGCCTGAATGGCCGCATCTTTGATATGCTGTGGCGTATCAAAGTCGGGTTCACCAATACTAAGGCTGATTACATCCAGTCCTTTTGCTTTAAGGTCTCTACTGCGTTGTGCCATCAGGAGGATCTCAGGTTCCGCCAGATTTCTTACTCTTTGTGCGATTGTTTCCATAAAAAGATGTCTTCTCTAGGCTGGTTTTAACATGGTTATAGGGTAACACCGGGGCATTGTAGTATATCCAATCGTTAAAATTATGACAGAATAAAACTAAAACCCGGCACGAAGTTCAAAAATACAATTTTTTTCGGATGAACAGCGCTAATCTGAAAATTTGACCCGACTGTTGTTCGCTTATGTTGTATAACAACCTTTTTTTGCGCTGGTTTTTATGGTTTTGGTGACTTTTAATCTCTACTTTTGTAGGCATTATTTGAAAAATTTAACTGAAATGAAGCCGACACATATTGAGCACATTGGAATTGCAGTAAAAAGCCTCGATGAGGCAATACCTTATTATGAAAAGGTACTTGGGCTGGAGTGCTATGCAGTTGAGGAGGTAGCAGACCAGAAAGTAAAGACTGCCTTTTTTATGGTAGGTCAGACAAAAATCGAATTGCTTGAATCAACAGATCCTGAAGGTCCTATTGGAAAGTTTATTGAAAAGAAAGGTGAAGGAATTCACCACATTGCTTTTGCAGTAGAAAATCTGAAGGAAGCATTAACTGCAACAGCCGAAAAGGGAGTTAAACTCATTGACCAGGAACCACGTAAGGGTGCTGAAGGACTTAATATTGCCTTTTTACATCCCAAGTCCACTTTTGGNGTATTGACCGAGTTGTGTGAACATCCTGAGGAGTAATTACGTTTGTTGTCTGAAAATTAATAACTAACTAATTCTGTTTCATTATGTCAACGACTCAGGATAAGATTCAGAAACTGATCGATCAGCGTGCAAAGGCAAGGCTGGGAGGTGGTCAGGATAAGATCGATTCGCAACATGCTAAGGGCAAGTTTACAGCCCGTGAACGTATTGAGTTACTTTTGGACGAAGGAAGCTTCGAAGAGTTTGATATGTTTGTAACTCACCGCTGCACCAACTTCGGAATGGAGAAAAACAAGATTCTTGGTGATGGTGTAGTTACCGGACACGGTACTATCGATGGAAGGATAGTATATGTGTTCTCACAAGACTTTACTGTTTTCGGAGGATCTCTTTCAGAGACCTTTGCACAGAAGATTTGNAAGGTGATGGACATGGCCATGAAAGCAGGTGCACCGGTTATCGGTATCAATGATAGTGGTGGTGCCCGTATTCAGGAAGGTGTAACATCACTTGCCGGATATGCTGAAATCTTCCAGCGTAATATCATGGCATCCGGTGTAATTCCACAGATTTCAGCCATCTTTGGACCATGTGCCGGAGGNGCAGTTTATTCACCAGCATTGACTGACTTTATTATGATGACTGAGGACAACAGTTATATGTTTGTTACTGGTCCTAAGGTCGTTAAGACAGTTACCGGTGAAGATGTAACAACTGAAGATCTTGGTGGTGCACAAGTACATGCTACCCGTAGTGGTGTATCTCACTTCATGCTTGAGAATGAGGAGGAAGGTCTGCTGCTTATCCGTAAGCTGCTCTCTTATCTGCCACAAAACAATCTGGAAGAAGCTCCATTGGTAGAGTGCTTTGACCCAATCGACAGGATTGATGATTCACTCAATACTATTATCCCGGATAATCCAAACCAGCCTTATGATATGAAGGAAGTTATCTACACTATCGTAGATGACGGGGAATTTCTGGAAGTACACCGNAACTATGCNAAGAACATCATTGTAGGTTTTGCCCGTATGGGTGGAGCTTCTATTGGAATTGTGGCTAATCAGCCCAACTTCCTGGCTGGTGTTCTTGACTGCGACGCATCTAGAAAAGCTGCACGTTTTGTGCGTTTCTGCGATGCTTTCAATATTCCTATACTTACCCTTGTTGACGTACCAGGATTCTTGCCAGGTACAGGCCAGGAGTATTCAGGTATCATCACTCATGGTGCCAAACTGATGTTTGCGTATGGTGAGGCTACTGTTCCCAAGGTTACAGTTACATTACGTAAGTCGTACGGAGGTGCCCATGACGTAATGAGCTGTAAGCAACTGAGAGGTGACCTTAACTATGCATGGCCAACAGCCGAAATTGCTGTAATGGGTGCATCAGGTGCTATTGAAGTATTGGAAGGTCGTGCAATCACTAAGATTACTGATCCTGAGGAGCGTGCTAAGTATATAGCAACAAAAGAGGAGGAATATAAAGAAGCGTTTGCCAATCCCTATCAGGCTGCTTCTTATGGTTATATTGACGATGTGATTGAGCCCCGCAATACCCGTTTCAGGGTTATCAGGGCTTTCAAGAGCTTACAAACAAAGAAGCTTACCAATCCTCCCAAGAAACATAGTAATATTCCTTTATAATTCATTAATACCGTACCATGCGGCAGTTGCCGGATGGTACGGATTTTCAGAACACTTAAACATTTTTGAGTATGAACCTGGATTGGGCGGATGTGTTTGTCATAGCACTCGTAGGCTATGCTATAGTTTTTTNTGTGCTGGCATTACTTGTGATTATTTACAAGAACATTCCNAAATTTATTGACTTTCAAGCGAAACGCAAGCTCAGGAGGCAGGGTAAGACAACAGAGGATCATTCTATAGAAAAAATGCCTGCTGAAGTAAATGTTGCAATTGCACTTGCTTTGTCCCTGTATCTTACTCCAAGCCATGATGAAGAAAGCCATATCATTACAATAAAGAGAGTTTCACGTACATATTCTCCATGGAATTCGAAGATATATGGAGTAAGTGGTGTGTTCTCCCGATAAAACGTATTTGACAT
>JGI24710J26742_10003822_pt1 | contig 12647 bp, 11 predicted proteins | sample BioPla2DNA2_FD_26742 | JGI IMG/M metagenome (IMG submission 26742) | reverse complement strand
TCCACCTCACCCATCTGGGGAAGCGATACCGTGTAGCTTACATCTATATCCGGATACTGATTTTTAAACTCGTCTATTTTTTCGTAATCATGATTTCCGCTAAGATCCACTTCTTTATTGCCGAAAAAAGGAAGTTTATTTAAAAACTCCTCATATTCCGAGTAGTTTTTGCCGAAAATATATTGTAATTTACTAAACCCAAATACAATCATAAGAACAAGAATGATGAGAAGAACCAAGATAATATAATATAACTTGTTTTTAGCTTTCATATTTACAACCCCAATCTGCTCACTTATTTGAAGTTTGTATTTCAAAACCCGATTTTGACCCTAGATTCCAAATATGCAATCATTATCTATCAATATCACTGCTTTAGTCAAGCAATGATTTGTCTGTCCCCCGTTTTAATTGAAAAACAAGCTGTCCGAGTGATATAATAAATCGTCGCAAATTTGAAACGGTTTGTCTTTAATAATGCCGATATGGCATACGGAAAGGGGGATAAAGATATGAACGAGATAGATTTTAATTTAAAAACGCTCAGCCATCTGGCAGATTCCGCTTCGCAAGCCGAGCTCAGAGTTCAGACTACGTCTCAGCGCAGGGTATCTCTCAGAAACGGAGAGCTCAGCATCAATACACGAGCAGACTTTGGGGGAGTTTCAGCCCGAGTAGGCGAGAACGGATACTATGGGTTTTCCTCATCTCCCACAGTGAGTGAGGTTGAGGCGAAAAAAGTTTTGAAAGCCGCCAAAGAGCAGGCGCGCTTCTTGAGCACTCGCTGTTTCTCCGAAAAGTCTGCGTTGCCGCTGCTCAAAAAATATGAGCACAAGGACACTGCGGTTTGGATGGATGCCGAGCAGGTGTATTTTTATGAGATTTGCCGAAGGACTGATGAGTATATAGTAAAAAANTGCCCGAAGCTCTCTGCCAGAAGCGTAGTTGCCTACGCNGACTGTATGGATAAGGAGCTTATAGCTTCCGGNGGAGTATATTCTCACAGCGTGCAGCCGCGCGCCTATATTTATGTCTTCCTCACAGCGCCTTGTGCTGACGGGGGAACAGTCGAGGTTTTCGATAGTTTCGGAGGCTTCGGCAACCCCAAAGAGCTTTTCGAGGGCGAGGCAGAAAGCAAGATTCAAGTTTTTATAGATGAACTGTATAAAATGGCGCTTGATAAGGCTGAGGGAATAGCACCAAAGGCCGGCAGGGCGCAGGTAATCATAGACGGCAAACTTGCAGGTATGCTGGCGCACGAGGCAGTCGGTCACACAGTTGAGGCCGATATGGTGATAGGGGGCTCTGTTGCTGCCCATCTCCTGAATAAAGATGTTGCCTCTTCCATAGTTTCGCTTACGGATTTTGCACACACCGCCTTCGGGAATCCGGCGCCGCTGCCTGTATATCTTGACGACGAGGGTGTCCGGGCAAAAGATGTACATATAATCGAAAACGGAATTCTCCGCGCCTATATGCACAATAGGGAGAGCGCAAACAAATTCGGAGCAGTGCCGCGCGGCAATGCCCGAGCTTGGCTTTTCAGCGATGAGCCTCTCATCAGAATGAGAAACACGGCCATACACCCCGGCAAAAGCAAGTTGGAGGAGATGATAGCCTCCGTTGAGGATGGATACTATCTGCTTAAGACGAATAACGGCCAGGCCGACAGCACGGGTGAATTTATGTTCGGCATCTCAATGGGCTACGAGATAAAAAACGGAAAGCTTGGACGCGCCATCCGCGATACTACAATCTCGGGAATAGCTTTCGAAATGCTGAAAACCGTTGACATGCTNTCTGATGAAATGAAGTGGGGAAGCTCAGGCTTCTGCGGGAAAAAACAGCCGATGCCTACCGGACTGGGGGGTCCNGCTCTGCGATGCATGCTTACGATAGGAGGTTGCTGATATGAGCGATACAAAATATCTTGCCCATTACGGTCTTAAAGCGCTCTTAGACAAGGGCGCAAATGAAGCCGGCTGCTCTGTAACGGTAAGCCGACTCAAAGAGTTCAACTTTGAAACCGACCGCTTCACTCTATATAGAAGCAACACGAATCACAGTGTGAGCATGGTGTCCATAGAAGAGGGAAGATACGCAACACTGGCGGGAAATAATATATCGGAAGATGGGCTCAAAGCCCAGGCAAAGCTCTGCCTCGAGACGGGAAAAAGCTCTCCCAAGGACCCCTGCCGACGCATAGCCCCCGAGGGCAAGGAGATTAAAACCAAAGAGGGGAGCATGGAGTACGATGAAGAAAAACTCTTCGCTCGCTGCNCCGAACTTATTGAAACTGTAAAAGAAAGATATCCGACAATAGTTCTTGAGCGGTTCATAGCAGCCTATCAAAAACAAGAGAGCTGTGCTGTCTATTCAAACGGGGGAGTATATGAAAGCGAAAGAGGATTTTACAGCGCATCCTTGATGTATGGCTCAAAAAGCGGAGAAAAGTCCTCCTCATTTTATTACCAAGGACTGCTTTTACCCGACCTTGAGAGCCCGTGGATAGAAATAGACGGTCTGGACGACGATATTAGTAAAGTCTCAGTCCAGTGGGACAGCAGACCTCTTGCTTCAAACTTTGAAGGCACAGTGCTTATGACGCCAAATCAAGTTGAGGGCATTTTTGAGGATGTAATTTCTAATTTCTGCGGCGACAGCGGACTGATGTTGGAAACAAGCCTATGGAAAAATAAGCTCGGCGATAGAGTGGCAGACAAGCGTTTGAACCTCAGAATAGAGCCGCTGAATTCCAGGTTTTTGGGAGGCTCCCGCCACACGGCAGAGGGCGCAGAGGCAAAAAACTACACCATTATAGAAAGCGGGACACTTAAGAACTTTGCCCTGTCTGATTTTGCCGCCCTAAAAAAAGACCTGCCCGCCGCGCCTAACTCGGAAGCGCCGGGCTATATGGTGATTGATGCCGGTGATNAGAGCGTGCAGGAGATAATAGGCTCAATAAAAAAAGGCATACTTGTAATGCGCCTCTCGGGAGGCATGCCCGCGGCAAACGGAGATTTTTCAGCAGTGGCAAAGAACAGCTTCCTGATTGAAAACGGCGAGATAAAGTATCCTCTTAGAGAGCTCATGATAAACGGCAACCTTGCCGATATGATGAACAGTATCAAGGCTATTTCTAAAGAAACACGCGGAGGCTATAGCAGTAAAGTTCCGTTTATGGCATTTGAGCCGATGCTCATATCCGGAGCGGAATAAAGGATTTTAATAAAACAATAATATAACAACTATTCCCCGAGCCTAAGACTCGGGGATAGCTGTTATTATAATTGCAATCAAAGAAACATAATAATTTTAAAGCGAAGAACTTTCCGGTTTCAATATTTCGGCTTTAAACTCATCACCAATAAATTCTATCAAAGCAAAGCTTCCGCCGTAGTCAACCGAGGCGCCGGGATTTAGGAGTGTGAGTTCCGCCCGCCTCTCCATAAGGGCTTTGTGAGTGTGGCCGAAGAGACATATATCTGCGCTCTTTTCCTCGGCAGCGTAGCAGAGATTAAGCAGACTGCGTTTAACAGAATACTTATGCCCGTGACAGGCAAATATCCTAAAGCCGAAAAGTGAAAAGCAGAGCTCAAGAGGGGCAAGGGACCCCAAGTCGCAGTTTCCCTTCAAAGAATAAATCTGTACCTCAGGAAAGCTGAGGCGGAGCTTATCGGCATCATTCGCATAGTCTCCAAGATGAAATACCGCATCGGGAGAATGAGTTAGAATCGCTCTGTGCATGGCCTTGGTGAAACCATGCGAATCCGAAAAAACAAGCAACTTTCCTCTGTTCATATATCAGTGCAAATGTTTGTATGAGCAGAAGCAGACAAGAATCTAAGCTTGCGCATCATTGTTTTCCTCCAAACGGACCTCAGTCCTTCTCTGCTTCACAGTTTTGATGGTGTTGTAAATAAGAAAGCCCATGAGTGAGGTGCAAACATACAGAATATAAATCGCAATCAAACGAACTCTGCCCTCAGTGGCCATGGTGAGAGAAAAAAGACCCAAGAGAGAGGAAACCATAGTCATAAGAGAAACGGCCTCTTTCTGATTGAAGCCATAGTCCAGAAGCCTGTGGTGCAGATGCTTCTTGTCTGCATGCATGGGGTTTTGTTTTTCTTTAAGGCGTCTGAAAAAGGCCAGAGCCGTGTCAAGAACAGGGAGGGCAAGAGCCAGGAAAGGCACAAGGAAGGTTATTGCTGTATGCAATTTAAACGCGCCCTGAATCGAGACTGTTGAAAGTATATAGCCCAAAAAAAGCGAACCGGTATCACCCATAAAAATTTTGGCAGGGTGGGAATTATAGGGTAAAAAGCCCAAAAGTGCTCCGATTAACGCAAGCAGCATTATGCTGACATCGATATCGCAAAGGCTTATCGCAATAACGAGCATGGTGGCAGCCGAAACCATAGAAAGCGAAGCGGCCAACCCGTCTAGCCCGTCTATAAGATTCAAGGCATTAGTTATCCCCACTATCCAAAGAAGAGTGAACAAAAATGAGAAAATGCCGAGATTCATAACATAGGCGCCACCCGAGAATGAGAAAAACCTGAGATGTTCAATCACCACTCCGTGCGACATAGCAAAGATTGCGGCAATGATTTGAACAAGCAATTTTAAAAGGGGTGGAAGAGGCCTGATATCGTCTACAATTCCGCAGACTACGAGTAAAACAGCGCCGTAAATGACTCCCCTGAGCTCCCTTGTAAATTCAGGCAAAAGAAAAAGTCCGAAAGAGAAGCCTATGAAAATTGCAAGCCCCCCCATCCTCTCGGTTGGACTATCGTGTATGTGCCTTACAGAATCGGGGACATCAATTGCGCCGGCTTTGTTGGCAAGTTTTTTTACCAGCGGGGTCAGGGCAAAGCTGAGTAAAAACGAAAAAAACAGCGCCATGACCAAGCTAAAGAGATTTTCTTCAATAAACAGCATTTCAACTCATCATTACTTTGCAGCTATAAAGCCCAGCTTTTTGTACACTTTTCTCAGTGTTCGATTGGCCTTCCATGCGGCCTTTTCCGCGCCAAGCTTATATACGGACTCAAGATAGCTCTTGTCTTTAAGTATTCTAAGGCTTTCTTCTCTAATCGGCCTGAGGGTCTCAACAACTGCTTCGCCGACAGCTTTTTTAAAGTCGCCGTACCCCTTGCCGAAAAACTCTTTTTCAATATCTGCTGCACTTTTGCCGGTGCATGAAGAGTATATCGAAATGAGATTTGCCACTCCGGGTTTTTCACTTGGAGCATATCTCACACAGTTTTCCGAGGAATCCGAATCTGTAATGGCGCGCCTGAATTTGCGAATTATGTTCTCCGGGCTGTCCATCATATAAACACAGCCGTTTTGATCGGGATCCGATTTCGACATTTTGTTTTCCGGGGTGGCCAAGCTCATGATTCTGGCGCCAATCCTCGGTATATATGCCTCGGGTATTTTGAAAACATCTCCATAGATGTTGTTAAAACGAATAGCTATATCGCGGCTGAGTTCGACATGCTGGCGCTGATCGTCGCCCACCGGGACAATGTCTGTCTGATACAGCAGGATATCGGCGGCCATAAGGGTGGGATAGGTGAACAGCCCGCCGTTTACATTCTCTTTATGCTGTCGGCTTTTGTCCTTAAATTGCGTCATTCGCGAAAGTTCCCCGAACATTGTGTAGCAATTTAAAACCCAAGCAAGCTCTGCGTGCGCAGAAACGTGCGACTGTACAAAGAGGGTCACTTTCTCCGGATCTAAGCCGGCGGCTATATACTGCGCAAGCTGTTCCAATGTCCGGCGTCTGAGTTCTGCGGGATTTTGTCTGACCGTTATGGCATGAAGATCTACAATGCAATAGTATGCCTCATAGTCGTCAATCATCTCCACCCAGTTTTTAATTGCGCCCATATACGAGCCCAAAGTAAGCGAACCGGAGGGTTGAATCCCTGAAAACATGATTTTTTTCTCTTCCATATCGAACCTCTTGCATAATACTTAAAAATCCTCAATATTTTAACACTTATGTATAAGCATTTCAAGCAAATAGGGAGCTTGACAAAAAAGCCTGTTTAAAATATCATAAAATCCGAATTTGGAGGCGAAAAACAATGACTGATAAGAGCTTTTATGAAGAAAACGAGAAGAAAATTCCGATGGGCAGGGTGAGAACCCGCTTTGCGCCAAGTCCAACCGGATATATGCATATAGGAAATCTGCGCACAGCTCTCTACACATATTTTATTGCCCGCAATATGAAGGGTGATTTTATCCTCAGGATAGAAGATACCGACAGACAGCGGCTTGTCAGCGATGCGGTTGACATAATATATGAGACGCTGGAGATTTGCGGCCTTGAATGCGACGAAAGTCCGCTGATAGGGGGACCTGTCGGCCCCTATGTTCAGAGTGAGCGCAAGGAAATATACGGCAAATATGCAGAGCTTCTAATAGAAAAAGGATTTGCCTACCGCTGCTTCTGTGAAAAAATCGAGCCCGAAGAAAACTACGATGAGCACGATGAAAAGAGCTTTGAAAGGACAGAAGATCCCTGCCGCAATCTATCACGAGAGGAGTCGGAGAGATTGGTCTTAGAGGGCAGAGAGCATGTTGTTCGTCAAAGGATAGAGCCGGTCGGAAGCACAAAAGTTTTTGATGAGATTTTTGGCGAGATAGAAGTGCCCAACGAGGAGCTAGACGAACAGGTGCTCATAAAGAGAGACGGGCTCCCGACATATAACTTTGCAAATGTGGTAGATGACCATCTTATGGGTATAAGCCACGTTGTCAGAGGCACCGAGTATCTTTCAAGCGCCCCCAAATACAACTTGCTCTATAAGGCGTTTGGCTGGGAGCTGCCCAAATATGTTCACTGCCCGCCTGTTATGAGGGATGCGCAGAACAAGCTTTCAAAACGCCGCGGCGATCCTTCATTTCAGGACCTTTTAGAAAAGGGCTTTATTCCCGAGGCTGTTGTCAACTATTGCGCCTTTTTGGGCTGGTCTCCCGGTGGAGAAAGAGAAATCTATTCACTGGAGGAACTTTGCGAAATATTTAAAATAAGCGGCATATCCAAGTCTCCTTCCATCTTCGATATTGAAAAGCTCAAGTGGATGAACTCCGAGTATTTGAGGAATATGAGCTTGGAGAAGTTCTTGGAGTATGCCGAGCCTTATATAAGACAGGCTGTCAAGAATCCGAATGTCGAGCTTTTAAAGATAGCCGCAATACTTCGAAAACGCACCGAGGTTCTCACCGAAATACCCGGAAAGCTGGGTTTTATAGACGAGCTTCCCGACTACGATATAGAGTTCTATACAAATAAAAAATCAAAGACAAATCCCGAGGTTTCTCTGCAAATGCTTCACGAATGCAAGAAGCTTATTGCGGACATCGAAGAGTGGAACGAGGAGAGCATAAAAGAGAATCTTATCAGTCGAGCCATGGAGCTGGGTGTTAAAAATGCAACTCTGATGTGGCCTTTGCGGATAGCGGTTTCGGGCGAGCTCGTAACTCCGGGCGGGGCTGTTGAGATTTGCGATATTCTGGGTAAGGAAGAATGCCTTAAGAGAATAGGGCACGGAATCGATATTTTGAGTAAAGAGGCTTAAATAAGGGTGAAAACACGGTAAATTTGTATATTTTTGCAAGAAAATTTCTTCAGTATCTTGACTATTTTAAAGCCTGATAGTAATATATCCTAAGGAAATAGTAAACAAATTCCGATATTTTCGCACAGGAGGTCTCAAGATGGCTTTTCTACCTAAAACAACTTGCCGTCGCTGCGGCAGGGAATATGAGGGCTTCAGAAGCCGGTGCCCATACTGCGGCACCAGAAAAGTGAGGCAGAGCGAGCGTACACCTTCAACGACAGCAGGTCTTAATGAGGGCACATCCGCATACGCGAGAAGAGATTTAAATACAAGATGGCAGCTTATTTTCGCGGTCATATTGCTTGTGGCCGTATTGCTTGCCGTAATAGTTCTTGTGAGCCAGGGGCTCAATCAAAAGGTCAAAGCCACGCCGACTCCGGCTATAAGCACAATGACTTTCACTCCGATTCCGCCGACGGAAACACCGCCTCCCACACCAACTCCGACTTTGGAGAAGTTTGTTATTATGAGCTATGCTAATGAGACGAACGACATAACCATCCAAAAAGTCGGTCAGGGAGCGCAGCTGCAGGCCCAGGCTTACCCCAACAATATAGATATTGCGGGGCATGTCAAATGGACATCGGCTGACGAGAAGATAGTCACGGTTTCGAGTACGGGCTTTGTCGAGGCTGTCGGTGTCGGTTGGACAAAGGTTACGGCCGAATGCTTCGGATTTACGGCGGAAGTAATCTGCCGCGTCCGCGAGGCTGCCGAGTAACAGAATCCGGATAAAAACGCATAAAGACCGCGGCCGAATGCCGCGGTCTTTTAATATCAGAAGAGAGACTAAGACTGCTTTTCAAAATACCTTTTGGTTCTCAGGGCAGCTATAACGGTTTTCCCGTCCGAAATCTTGTTTTCATCAATCAGTTTAATAAGTTCATCAAGCCTCATTGTTTTCAGTTCCACAAATTCGTCTTCATCAGGACAGGGGGTGCCGTTCTTCAAATCCGTGGCCAGATAGAGATGCAGCTTTTCGGTTGAAAAACCGGGAGACGTAAANACATCCCCAAGTGAAATCCAATTGCCGGCGCTGCAGCCTGTCTCNTCTATAAGCTCTCGTTTTGCGCATAAAAGCGGGTCTTCACCCGGTTCCAGCTTACCGGCGGGAGCCTCAAGCATAAGACTTTCGGCGGCATATCTGTATTGCTCCACCAGATATACGTTTCCGTCATTGTCAACGGGCAGTATGCACACGCCGCCGGGATGGACTACAATTTCTCTTTTTGCGGATTTCTTATTCGGCAGTTCAATATCATCCATCAAAACATCAACGATTATACCTTCATAAAGCTTGCGGCTGCGGATCTTCTTTTCAAATTTATACATAAAGCGGACCTCCTCGTACATATCGGAGTATAACAGAGAACGAGGCTCTTTTCTACTCAAAATATGATTTTGAAAAAGACAAGGTCTGTGATAAAATATTTACGCAATAACTTAGCCAAATTTACTGAAAATGGCTGGATTCAAGTTTTACGCCCGGATGCAGAGAATATAAACGGAGGAGATCAATTGTCAAAAAAAGACAATATAAAACGAATAGCATCAAATCGCAAGGCATTTCACGACTATTTTGTCCTAGACAGAATAGAGGCGGGTATAGAGCTCTTCGGCACAGAGGTCAAGTCCTTGAGAAACGGCAGTGTCAACCTTAAGGATTCTTTCTGCATCATAAAAGACGACGAGGTCTTTGCAAGGGGAGTGCACATCTCGCCCTATGAAAAAGGCAATATCTTCAACAGAGACCCCAAAAGGCCGAAGCGCCTCCTTCTGCACAAGCGGGAAATTCGAAGGCTCAAGTCAAGGATTATGGAAGACGGCCTTACCCTGATTCCGCTTTCGCTCTACTTCAAAGACAGCAGAGCAAAGCTTGAGCTGGGAGTTTGCAAGGGGAAAAAGCTCCACGATAAGCGCGAGAGCGAGGCCGAAAACAGAATCAGGCGAGAACTTGAAAGAACAATAAAGGAGAACAACTACAGATGACAAATCCCATAGTAACTATCGAAATGGAAAACGGCGNTNTNATGAAGGCCGAGCTCTATCCTGAAGTCGCTCCCAATACCGTCAACAACTTTTTGTCTCTTATAAAGAAGGGCTTTTACGACGGAATCTGCTTTCACAGGGTCATAAACGGCTTTATGATTCAGGGCGGCGACCCCGAGGGCAGGGGAACAGGCGGTCCGGGATACTGCATAAAGGGCGAATTTAAGGCCAACGGTTTCAAGAACGAGCTCAGGCACGAGAGGGGAGTTCTCTCAATGGCCAGGACAAATGCTCCCAATTCGGCCGGAAGCCAGTTTTTCATTATGCACCACGATGCCCCCCACCTCGACGGACAGTATGCCGGTTTCGGCAAACTCACAGAGGGCTTTGATGTGCTCGATAAAATAGCAAACACCCAGACAGACAGGGCTGACAGACCCAGAACCGCACAGATAGTCAAGTCGATGACAGTGGAATGCTTCGGAGTGGAATACCCCGAAGTNGAAAAATACTGATTCTTTACTTAACTCGGATAATGCTGTATAATCCGAGNCCCATGGGGCCGTAATGGTTTCGACGGGGATGCAGAATCCGGAATAGCGGGCGGATGCGCTGACCATCCTTAAAATCGGCAATTATAAATTAAAGAACAGTAAAGAAACTGCTCTTCTCGCTGCTTAAGCAGTGAGCGTCTTGACCGAGAGGGCCACGGCTCGGTAAAAGACGTCGATTAGTGGCGAACGTGAGTGCGCAAAGCTTTGAGTGCACCATGCATTAATGAAGCTACCGACCGCGGGAGATAGTGAGGCGTCTTCCGCGCAGGGGAATCGCTAACGACTCACTGCGCCCGGAGAAGTTTCGGTGGACGCATTTTCGGACGCGGGTTCGACTCCCGCCGGCTCCACCACACGGGGCGTACGCGAACACCTTCGCGTGCGCCCTTGTCAGTTATATTGTAGAAAATAAGAGCTTCACCATTTTTAACTTCGATTCTGGCAATAGAGTCATTGGGATATGACATCGAATTGCATTACGTGAAGAGGTAGCACATTATGGCAGAGATAAAAAGTATAAATGAATTACTGAATATGAGTCTCACTATCCCGGACTATCAACGGCCTTATAAGTGGAAAATCCAAAATATTGAATATTTGCTGAGTGACATTACGAATGCAATCTCAGATGCTGAAAGATACCATAACAAGTTCAAATACCGTATAGGTACAATCATCCTTCATAAAAACGATAATGATTTGTACGACATCGTTGATGGACAGCAAAGGATCATTTCTTTAGTTCTGTTGAAAAAGTGCATCGATCCCGCTTTCGATTGCTCAATTTTGAATCTTGACTTTTACAACAAGACATCTCAAGCTAATATACATACTAACTACACCTTTATCAGGGAATGGTTTTCTCTACGGAATGACGCAAAAGAGGATTTTATCAATGCCTTCTCTGACATCCTTGAGGTGGTGGTAATTTGTGTTGGCAAAATACCTGAAGCTTTTCAATTGTTTGATTCACAGAACACAAGAGGAAAAGCTCTCGATCCGCATGATTTGTTGAAAGCATATCATTTGAGGGAAATGAAGAAATACCCTTATGAAATGGAACACGCCGTTACAAAATGGGAAGAAAAAGATACTACTCAGATAAGAGAGTTGTTCGACCTCTATTTATTCCCTATATGGAACTGGTCTCGCGGAAACAAGAGCAAGTCATTCACAGCTAACGAAATTGATACCTACAAAGGTATATCAGAGACATCAACATATACATATGCAAGACGTGCNATTAAAGCAATGCCGTGTTTCCAGATAACAGAGCCATTCATTGCTGGGAACGATTTCTTTGAAATGGTAGAACACTATATGTACTTGCTCCGTGATATAAAAACAGAAATCGATACAAATAAAGCTTTTACAAAAATCAAAGACGTCTTGAACATGAAAAGCAGTTCCGCCGGCTTCAGATATACCAAGAATCTGTTTTACTGTGTGCTGCTTTGCTATTATGATAAATTCCACAATTTTGATGAAATGGCGGTCAAAAAATTGTTTTTATGGGCTTTTATGATTCGTGTAGATATGGAAAATCTCGGCTTTGACAGTATTAACAAATATGCAATCGGTGATGAAAATTCGAGATATACAAACACTATTGCCGTGTTCTCAAAAATCAATCTTGCGAGACTGCATAATGAGATTTCCGGACTACAGATAAAAATACAACCAAATCAAAAGAAAGCGAATAATTGGAGAGAATTGTACAACAAGCTGAAAGAAGTAGTAGGATTAGCGGAGGTGTAGAATGAGCAAAGCTATTACTGAACTCCGCATTATTGATGCGGGCAAGAATATTTTTGACACAGATAACGACTATATTATTCCGCTCTATCAAAGAGCTTACGCCTGGGAAGACAAACAACTTATTCAGCTTGTTGAGGATATTGCTGACGTTTCAAAAGATGCAAATTACTATATCGGCTCCTTAATTGTGTCGAAACAGGGGAATAAGTATGAGGTTGTTGACGGTCAGCAAAGATTGACTTCATTGTATTTGCTGCTCAACTGTCTTGAGCTTGATGTGAAGCCCACTCTCACTTTTGCTTGTCGTGAAAAATCAAACTATACTCTTCAGAATATCGGTGAGCTACTCCAGGAAAATAGGAGCAAACTCGATATGGACAGAATAGAACCCAGTATCCAACGAGGCATTCGTATTCTGGTCGAAGAATTGAACAAAGAGGATTTTGATAAAGACAGCTTTATCAAAAAGTTATCGAACGTAGTAGTATACCGCATTGAAGTTCCAGAACATACAGATCTCAACCGGTATTTTGAAATAATGAACACCAGGGGTGAACAACTCGAGCAACACGATATATTGAAAGCTTCTCTAATGAGTAATCTCCCTAAAGAAGAACAGAGCGTTTTTGCAAGAATATGGGATGCCTGCAGTGATATGACCGGTTATGTTCAAATGCACTTTATCAGCAAAAACAATGAAGTCCGA
>JGI24710J26742_10003819_pt1 | contig 12653 bp, 10 predicted proteins | sample BioPla2DNA2_FD_26742 | JGI IMG/M metagenome (IMG submission 26742) | reverse complement strand
CCCGACCCAGCCGTTGAATGCCATCGTAAGGATGATCGCAGTCGTTGCTGAGGATGANTGGATGANGATTGTGACCACCAATCCTACCAAGAGGCAAAGGAAGTTGCTCCAAAGGGTGTTAGCATTGAAAGTGGCAAGAAAAGCGAGGGCTTGAGGGTTGTCCGAGAGACTGGGAATTGAGTTGGACATGGAGTTCAATCCGAGAAACAGAAGACCGAATCCTAACAGCACGTCGCTTTTGTCGCGGTTTCGGCTCCGCTTGCTGAACATCAGCGGAAGAGCAAAGGCAATCGCCGTAAGAGCAAGGAGGGATATGTTCATCTTGAAGCCCAGCAGAGCCACGATCCATCCGGTAACCGTGGTTCCGATATTCGCTCCGAGGATCACCCCGATCGCTTGGATCAATTCCATCAAGCCGGCGTTTACAAAACTAACGACCATCACTGTGGTCGCTGACGATGATTGAATGATAACGGTGATAATGACACCGGTCATGATCGAAACAAACCGGTTTTTCGTCATCATGTTGAGAATCGCTTTCATCCGATTCCCTGCGGACTTTTGCAAACCTTCACTGAGGAGCTTCATTCCATACAGGAACAAGCCCAGACTTCCAATTATCTGAAAGAAAATGATGACTGCTTTCATACCGGCTCAACCCTAACAATTTTGACCCATGAGGTAAAGTAGGGAACCGACGATGCTTCAGTGTGGATTGAACTTTAGAAGCCCTTGTTGTATGGTTGGGCTATGAGCATCATCAAACCGCAAAAGCTTGGAGTCATATCGGGCCCAGGCTCGGAATATTTTACAGGAAAAGTTGTTAAGCATCTTCGGAGGCTCTATTTAGAGCGCTATTATAAGCTTTCCAGCGCTCTTGCCAAACGGCATGGCATCAGTGAAGAAGAGATTCTTAAAACCGTTACCCTCACCGATGACCTTTCCAATAAAAGAATTCCCCGCTCCAAAGCACCAACAACCTTCCAATGTCCCGATTTTACGATCAAGACGAAATATGTGCGGTTTGCCAACGGCGAAGTGAAAGCCGAGATTCTCGATCCGGTGCGGGGTCTCCGGGTCTTTATCATCCATGACCTTTCGAACAATGAGCCGGTGAGGGTCAGCGGATCCGATGAGCCTCTCAGACTGACGGTAAACGACCACTTGGTGTTCTTGTTGACAACGATCAATGCGCTCACGCTGGCCGGAGCGGATTCCGTAACGTTGGTCATTCCGACCTATCCCTATTCCCGCCAGCATAAGAAGAGCACGCGCGAAGCGCTTACCGCTTCGATGTTCGGTCGAATCTTCGAGATGCTCAAAGTCGAACGGATCATTACGTTGGACATCCACTCCCGGGAGATCGAGAACTCCTTCGGGCACCTCCATCTGGAGAACCTTCACGCCTCCTATCAAACGCTCATCGCNCTTCGCAAGCTCGTTGATTTCAGCGATCCGGACCTGGTGGTGGTCGCCCCGGACACCGGTGCGATCAGCCGAAACAAGTTCTATGCTCAGGCGCTCCACCGCCCGCTTGCGATGCTCTACAAGGAGCGTGACTACTCGGTGGTCAGCAAGGATGCCCGCAACTCCAATATCAAATCGATCAACCTCCTCGGAGATGTCAAGGGTAAAACCGTCCTGATCGCCGACGATATGTTGGCTACCGGCGGAACGATGATCGTAGCAATGCGTGAATTGACCAATCTCGGTGCGGAAAAGATCATCTGCATGGTCAGTCTTCCGTTTTTCAACGGAACTGCGGTGGATGATTTTGACCAGGCGTATAAGGAAGGTATTTTCTATCGGATCATCGGAACGAACGCCGTGACGCACGGCCGCGATCTTTTAGACAAGGAATGGTATATCCAAGCGGATATCACCGAGCTCTTCGCCCGGGTCATCAGCCGCCTTCACCACGGCCGCTCCATCAGCCCGCTGTTGGACAATCGCCGATTCATTCAAATTCTTATCGACAACAGTCAAGCCAATCCAAAAGCTCCTCTTCCGGATGCTGCCGCTAGTGACCCGGATCAAGATTAATCTTCGATCCGGGTGAGTCAGCAGCCTCCCTTTCGGGTGGTAACAATCATACCCCAGGAGTGACCATCATGAAGATGTCCAACCGAATCTCATCATTTCAAGCTTCCCCGATCCGCCGTCTTTCGCCGCATGCCCGTTCGGCCGTAAAGCGGGGGATCACCGTATATCACCTCAATATAGGCCAGCCCGATATCAAAACTCCCCAAGTCGTTCTGGAAGCGATCCACAACTACAACGAGCCGATCATCGCCTATGGTTCCAGCGAAGGATATGAGCGCCTCCGAAACGCATTGCCCGCCTATTACGCAACCTATGGAGTGGATATCAAGCCGGAGGAGATCTTGATCACCACCGGAGGGAGCGAAGCGTTGCTCTTCACCTTTATGACGCTCTGCGACCCGGGCGACCAGATAATCATCCCCGAGCCCTTTTACACGAATGTGTCCTCCTTTGCCCACACGGCGATGGTTGAACTTGTTCCGGTGACCAGCCGCCTGGAGGATGCGTTCGCTCTTCCACCGATGGAAAATCTCGAGAAGCTCATCAACCCGAAAACAAAAGCGATTCTTCTCTGCAGTCCGAACAACCCGACCGGTCATGTGTACTCCAGAGAGGATTTGGAGAAAACCCTCCGGCTCTGCGAGAAACATGATATCTTCCTGGTAGTCGATGAAGTCTATCGGGAGTTCTGCTATGACGGTGAACAGTTCACCTCGATTCTGACCTTTGAAGAGTATGCCGACCGCGTCGTCTGCGTCGATTCGTTCTCCAAGCGCTACTCGATGTGCGGAGCCAGGGTAGGGACGCTGGTGACCCGAAACAAGGAGTTTCTCAACCATACGCTCAAACTCGCCCAAGCCCGCCTGTGTCCGCCGGATATCGAGCAGATCGCCGCAACGGCCGCTTTGGGCACCGATCCCTCTTATCTGATCGAAGTCAAAAAGGAGTATGAAAGCAGGCGCGACTTCCTTGTCGAAGCGCTCAAGAAGGTAGAAGGGGTGAAGACCATCAAACCCAAGGGTGCATTCTACCTCATTGTCGAGCTTCCCGTCGAGGACGCCGAGGATTTCGCAACGTTTCTCCTCAGGGATTTCGATCTCAACGGAGAAACGGTGATGGTAGCCCCGGCGGAGGACTTCTATGCAACGAAAGGCATCGGCCGCCGACAAGTGCGACTTGCGTATGTATTGAATAAAGAACACCTGGGCAAGGCAGTGGCATGCCTGGCCGCGGGCTTGAAAGCATACGCTGAGAAAGGCGCTTAAGAGCCGATTATCTTGATCAGGACTCGTTTGTCGCGCATTCCGTCGAATTCGTAATAAAAGATTTGCTCCCATGGGCCGAGGTCCAGTTTTCCTCCGGTAACCGCGACGACCGTTTCTCGGCCCATGATCGTTCGCTTAAGGTGCGCATCAGCGTTCTTCTCCTTTTCCGTATTGTGCTGATAGCGCTCGTAGGGGAGCTCGGGGGCCAGTCCTTCAAGCCATTGTTCAAAATCTTCGTGGAGACCTTCCTCCACGGAGTTGATGAATACACTTGCGGTGATATTCATCGCATTGGCCAGGACAAGCCCTTCCTTGATTCCACTTTCAGCGACCGCCTCGCCAATCGCCTCGGTGATGTTGACCAGACCTCGGCGTTTATTGAGGTGAAACCAAAGCTCTTTTCGATATGTCACCATACAGGCCTCCTTCTGCGCATCCAGTATATCATGGAGTTTGTCACAAAACCCCAGGTGTGCTATGCTTGGATTCAGGAGAGAAAGCGTGAAAACAAACGAGAGTTGGGATCTTAGTTCCGTTGGTGATATTTCATTGCAAAAGATCCAGCGAAACCTTCGCGAGCTCGCGGTTTTTTCAGCAAATTCAATCCGCTCATTAAAAGAGACAGCGTTTCGATACGAACCGATTGCGCTACTCGAGCATGCTCTTGAGCACCACCGGACGATCGCCAAGGAGCGTAAAGGTGACGGTGAAGCGCTTCGAATCTCAAAGGCGCTCATCTCCTATCTCGCCAATCTTCTCCGGTCCTTTCCAAAGCCGCTGGCGAAGAGCAGGCAGATCAAGCAAAAGGATTGGAAAGACATCGTTCGGCTTTTTGACGATATCGTTCGGAAATCGATCCGCATCGTGGATAACACCGCCCTCGCCCTGAAGGCGGACGGAACGCTGACCGATCCGATCCTGCTTGAGCGTTTTCAGGAGGAGGCGAGCGCGTGGGTGTTGCCGCCTCTGGTCGATGAAGAGCTCTTGAAGCAGCATCATCGCTCCCTGCTCTATCAGCTTCAACCATACAATGCTCTGATCAGCGAAGTGTTTTCATCTCATCTCGACGGAGTGCTTCATGCGCTGTCGACCTTGATCGAAAAGGGCGAGCATGATCTGGCAGAGCATACCGGTCTCAGCGAAGCCGATGCTGAAGCTTTGGCTCAACCGATCGCAAGCGAGGAGTTTCGAGTCGACAACCATCGGCTGACGCAATTCCAACGATCTTCGCTCAAGCCTTTCATCCTCATCGACGGTTCATATCACTGCTTCGATCCCGAGCGAGTTCTCATGGAGAGCTGCAGGATCATCAAAGAAGCGGTAACCTCCTCGAGCGAAGAACGCAAAGAAGCGTGGGAGCACATCGAGAAAGAGAAGCGAAGTCTTCTTCCGATCACGTTCTTCACGGCAATGCTTTCTTCGATGCACTACACGAGAAACGTGGAGTATGAAGATGGTTTCCTGGATGCCCTCTTCGAGGATGGGAAGAGGGAGCTGGTCATCCAAGTTCCCGCCGCCCATACCGTATTTCCTGAAGACCCCATCCAAGACAGCGAAGCCTACGCCCGGGCGTTGATGGAAGAACAGAATGCGATCGACCTCGCGACATCGCATCCCGCTGTCTCGGTCATCATAGATTTGAGGGCGGTTGCCCGCTATCCGGTAACGCTGATCGACGACACGCTTACCCTTTCCTTCCTTCAGGTGGCAACGCTGGCGACGACCTGGGAGGGAGCAAACGAGATCAAAGGGGAATTGGGCTTGTCGCCGCTCGGCGGCCTGACGCCGCCACCGCAAGAAGAACAATCAATCGGAGAAGAAACAATTGAAGAAGAAACAATCGATGAAGAATATAACCATGATCCGTTGAAGGAGTTCGATGAACACCTGGAAGACGAGCTGGACTGGGAAGAAGAGGAAGAAGAAAGATCATTGGACGACGATGATATCCTTGAAGATGAGCTGAGCGAAATCGACGATGAAGATGAGTACGAGGATGACCTTGAAGAGTTTGAAGGCGATGAGCAGGACGAATACACCGCGATCTATGAGGACGATGAGTACGAAAGCGAAGCTCCTGAACCGATAGAGGAAGAAAAAGAGGAGCCGGAATTTGTTCTGGAAGCGGAAACCGATTCTTCTTGGCAACGCTTCGATCAAGGCTTCACTCTGGGAATCAAAGACCCTCGAATCATCGAAGGGGAATACCTCGACTATACCGAAGAAGGAGAGGACGAGGATGATGACTGGGCATACAGCGGTTCATCCTACTTCACTTCCAGCAATCCCTTGGAAGACTATCTGACCGAGGATGAGTACGAGACCGCCGATGAGATGGTCAGCCTCATTGAACAACCGGTTCTCTTCGATGTGGAGGATGAACGGATGTTCGACCCCTTTTATCGCACCCCTCTTGAACAACAAGCCGTTGAAGAGGACTACGAAAGCGAAGCCATCGGGCTTTTCGAGTTTGAGAGTGAATACGACGATGAAGAGGTCGTCGTGCCGTCCTCATTCGTCCTTGCCGATGAGGAGATGGAAGAAGGTAAAGAAGATCTGCTTCGCTACCACACCCAATATGTCGAGGATGACGACGGAGGCGAATTTGGTTTCTTGGACCAGATTCAACGGAGCGCCGAGCGGCAAAAACGCCCTTCATCCCGCTTTACCTTGATCAACGCGGTCGAACATGCAAAACATCAGCCCCTTCTTCCAGAGGAGGAAGAGATACACGCCCCGTCGGCCTCTCCATCGGTCATAGAAGAAGTCGCAGTCCAGCCGTTTGAGTTGGATCTGCCTCCGAACCTCGGTGAGCTCTTCACCTTTCTTGCTGAAAAGAATCAGTGGTCCTTCAATATCTACCTCAAAGAAAGCATGCCCCATGTGATAGATTCATTGGAGCGAATGCTCCAGCAGATTCGGGATGCGACTCTTGAACCGGGACAGGATCGAATGTTTACGATCGCTCCCTTGGAGTTGACGATCATCGTTTTGGCGGCGAAAGGGGATCCGCTCAGTGCGTGGACACGAAAAGTAAACGTCGCAGCGCTGATGCACGCCAACAAAAAACGCTCTTGGCGGGCACTTTCAATCGGGTATGACCGAAAGAAAAAGCTGGTGTTTGCAGATGATTGCCTCATCAGGCGAGAAGATTTCACACCAACGGATTGGAAGTTTGTAATCAATGCAGCGAATCGGCTGCGGGATAAAAAGCGAGTATAGAGAAGAATTATGAAGACCCACCTTGAAGTCGCCCTTCAGGCAGCAATTATGAAGACCCACCTTGAAGTCGCCCTTCAGGCAGCTCGCAGAGCAGGTTCCTACGCCTTGGGAGCAGAGCGAAACGGAATGCTTTCCGTTCGGATGAAAGAGGCGAATGATTATGTAACCGATGTCGATATTCAGATTGAACAGCTGATCAAAGACACGATCCGACTTTATTTTCCTCACGATGGAATATATGGCGAAGAGGGCGGTGAAAGCTGGAATGTGCAGTCAAATCGCTGGGTGATCGATCCAATCGACGGAACGACGAACTTCTTTCGGGGGATGCCCAACTACACGATTTCAATCGCATGGGAAGAAGAGAAGTACAACCCGCTGATCGGAGTCGTCTTCAACCCTCGTCAAAATGAATTGTTCTGGGCGTCAAAAGGGCAAGGCGCGTTTCTTAACGGGCAACCAATCACCGTTTCCTCCGTCCAGGATCTGAGTCAGGCGATCATGGTGCTGGTCCCGCCTCACCGGAGGCGCGACCTTGCCGATTCTTATTTTGAAACGATGAAAACGATCTTCAAAGCCACCAGCGACTTCCGATCCTTCGGTTCCTGCGCTTTGGAGCTTGCCTATATCGCCAGCGGACGGATTGACGGGTACTATGAACAGGCGCTGGGATACTATGACATGGCTGCCGGAATGATCATCCTTCAGGAAGCGGGAGGAATCGTCACCCCGGCGTTAGAAGATACCCCCTTCAGCGACCACTATTGCGATATTCTCGCCTCAAATGCCCACCTTCATCAGGCTTTGAGCTTATTGATCGCTTGATTGAACCGTTTATTTCCCGTAGGGTCTCAGCATGAAGTTCAAGGCAGCCATATTCGATTTTGACGGGACGATCATGGATACCTCGCCCGGAATCTTTGCAACGGCGAATGCGGCGATCGAAAGCCTCGGGTTGCAGCCGGAGGAGGATCGCTCGATCCTTGCCCGGTTCGTCGGTCCCCCGATTCGTGATTCCTTCGTCGCTGTATACAACCTCGAAGAATCCCTGATTGGCAAGGCGGTAGAACGGTATCGGGCCATCTACGATCGGACGGGGCGGTTCGGTGCCGAACTGTATGAAGGAATCGATCGGACCCTCGCTGCGCTGAAGGATGCCGGCTATCGTGTTGCAATCGCGACACTGAAGCCCGAACCGCTTGTGAAGCAGATGACCGACCACTTCGGGCTCACATCGTATTTTGATTCGATTCGCGGCAGCGATCCGATCCATAAAACGAGCAAAGCAGCGGTCATTCGCCATGTCTTGGAGGATTTGCAGATGAAGACGGAAGAAGCGATCCTCATCGGAGATACATCCCATGATGAAGAAGGGGCCAAGGAAGCGGGCATCGCCTTCATCGCCGTCGATTGGGGATTTGGCTTTCCTAAAGGATATCGACCATCGTCGGATGCGATCGCGGTCGCGGAAAGACCGCTGGATTTATTGACGTTCCTCTTGTAAGAGGCTTTGAGCCTCAGTATGGTAGAGGTCAAGGAGATGTGCAATGTCGTTTCAAGTAAAAAAGAGTGAAATCGCCACCCAAAGAGCCCCGAAAGCGATCGGACCGTACAGCCAGGCGGTCAGCGCCGGATCGTTCGTATTCACCAGCGGAGTGCTGCCGGTCAACCCCGAAACCGGCAAGATCGTGGAAGGCGGAATCGTCGAACACACCAGACAGGTTTTTGAAAACCTCAAGGCGATCTTGGAAGAGGCCGGTACGAGTCTCTCCAACGTGGTAAAGACCACGGTCTTCATCGCCAGCATGAAAGATTTTGCCGCGATGAATGAAGTCTACGCCTCCTATCTGGGAGAAGGGGTGAAGCCGAGTCGATCGACGGTGGAAATTCCGAACCTTGCCCTCGGTGCATTAGTTGAAATCGAAATGATCGTGCTCCGATAGGAGGACAGGATGAACCGGACCCCGCTTTTCGAGCTCTATGGCGAACAGACCAAACTTGTTGATTTTGGCGGATGGGAGATGCCCCTTCACTTTGAAGGGGGAATTCTCGCAGAACATGAAGCGGTGCGGACAGCCGTCGGCCTCTTTGATGTTTCCCATATGGGCGAATGTGTCGTTACCGGCAAGGAAGCCGGTGCGTACCTGGATTGGCTGCTGACCAATCGAATCAGCGATATGGAAGTCGGGCAATGCAGGTATACGATGATGTGCTATCCTGACGGAACCGTCGTGGATGACATCTTAGTGTATCGGCGGCACAGTGATTCCTACATGCTGGTTCTCAATGCGGCAAACACGAAAAAAGATCTCGATTGGATNACCAAAGACAATCCCATGGCTCATCAAGCTCCGTTCGTTGTGGATATCAGCGATTCGACCGCCCTCTTGGCGCTGCAAGGCCCAAAAGCGGTCGAGCTGTTGAGCCGCTTCATCAGCGACATCGACGAGATGGATAGTTTTACGTTACGGAATCAATGTGAGATCGATTCGATTCTCTGCCTCGTCAGCCGAACCGGGTATACCGGTGAAGACGGCTTTGAAATCTATTGCGACCGCGACGATGCGCCGAAATTGTGGAATTTGCTGATTGAGCAAGGGGCCGCTCCCTGCGGATTGGGCGCGCGCGACACGCTCCGTCTGGAAGCGAGGCTGCCGCTCTACGGCCAGGAGATCAGCGATTCGATCACCCCTCTGGAGGCGAACCTCGGAGCCTTCGTGAAATTCGAGAAGGAAGACTTTTGTGGTAAAGCCGCCCTGCTGGAGCAGAAGAATGCCGGGGTGCCCCGAACGCTTCGAGGCATCGAGATGGTCGACAAATCGGTTCCCCGAAGCGGTTATCCGGTGTTTCGAGACGGAAGTGAAATCGGCTACGTTACTAGCGGGATGAAGAGTCCGAGCAAGGGTATCTTCTTTGCGATGGTGTTGATCGACCGTGAACCGCCTTTGAAGTTCGGCGATCAGCTTGAGGTCGAAATCCATAAGAAATTGCGGAAAGCCCGGCTTATTCGGACCCCGATCTATCAGAGGTCGAACTCCTAGATGAAATCCGCCCGTTTTCCGTCGACGGAAAGAAGCAGGTCGGCCGGATTCAGCCGCACCTGCATTCCCCGTCTGCCGGCACTGACGTAGATGAAGGGGAGATCGAACGCGGCCTCCTCGATGAACGTGGGAAAAGGCCGTTTCATCCCGATCGGCGAACAGCCGCCGCGCAGATATCCGGTAACGTTCTGAATCTCGGAGAGCTTCACCAGCTCCAAGGCTTTGCTTCCGGTGAGCGAGCGGGCTTTCTTCATGTTGATAGATCGATCCGCCGGAAGGCAGAATACCCAATACTGTTTCCGTTCATTGACGAGAACGATCGTCTTAAACACTGTTTTGGGGTCCAGACCAACGGTTCGGGCAGCATGGATCGCATCGAGCGCTTCTTCATCAAAGGGATAGGTGACAAGCTCGAACGGAATCTTCTTGGTCTCCAGGATTCTCATTGCGTTTGTTTTCATGGTAGCATCGTAAACGAGGAGGCGCTTCGCATCAAGGAATCTGTCGGTGCATTCCTCGCGTTGNAGAGTGCTTGTAACTGGACTGATGTATCGGTTGTTTTGCTTAGAGTACTTGAGTTGAGGTGACCGTGGTGATATACTACGAAAACTCAACGTATGGAGGTGTGGCAAACGATGAGGAACTCGAAGCGGTGCGCCTTAATTTTACTAATCATATTAGTTGTTGTTCACGGAGCTCTGATCGCTGCGGATAACGGTCTGGTTATTCGTTCACCGCTCTATGGGTCTTCCACGAAGGACCTTGTCGGTACGACGGTGCAAGTCCAATCATATGCCGAGCAGCTGGGGTTAGCCGCAACTTCAAGCATACCGACTGCTGACGAGCGCTTGCTCAATGCGATCAGCGAACCTTCCTATCCCGTAACCCCGGGAGATACCTACCGTGTCGTATATCTTGACGGATTGAAAACGGTAACGCTTGATCTGCAGGTCAATGAAGCGTACCAGGTGGCGCTTCCGGGTCTGGGCCGAGTCAACGGACAAGGACTGACCTTTCAGCAGATGAGCCAAAAGATCACTGATCTCATCGAAGCGTATCACAGTTATTCCAACCCCCAAGTGGTCTTCACCGGGGTTGGTTCTTTCTATGTCTCGGTGATCGGGGAGGTTACCGGATCCAGAACCGTCCAGGCATGGGGTCTTACCCGGTTGTCACAGGTCGTCGGTGCGGCCACACCCTACACCTCGACTCGAACGATCACCATCGCCCATGCCGACGGAAGCCGGAACTCCTATGATCTCTATCTCGCGCTGCGCAAAGGAGTCCTTGAAGAAGACCCGTTGCTCCGGAGCGGAGATGTCGTGAGTCTTGGTCGAGCCGAAAGGCTTGTGCATATCGACGGCCATGTGTATCGGACGGGCAGTTACCAGCTTCAAGAAGGGGAGAGCCTCTCTTCGCTGATCACGGACTATGCCGGAGGCGTTCTTTCCGGCGGCGACATTCAACGCATCCGGATTCAGCGGTTTGACGAGAATCTGAACGACTGGACGATCCTGTACGCCGATCTGCTTGCAGAGCAACATTTTGAAGTGAGGCATCTTGACAAGGTGTATGTCGACTTGCTCGGACCGATGCCGCAGTCGATTCTCATCGAGGGGGCGATCTCCTCGACCGAGGCTGCGAACACCCTGAGCTCTTCGTCATTGACCGGGTATGTTTCGGGCAGGATCTTCTATCAGCTCTACCCGGGCGAGACGGTCAAGCACGTCTTTGAAACTTTGAGCGGCCGACTCCTTTCGATCAGCGATCTTGAGCGAGCGTATATTCTCCGGGATGGAGAGCGGATCAACCTCGACCTGCAGCAGATTCTCTATGGGCAGGATCCCAACTCGACCCGTACCCTGGAGAACGGCGATGCGGTCATGATTCCGTTCAGCCAGCGCTTCGTCTCCGTAACCGGCGGGGTGGTGCGTTCGGGAATGTACGCGTATGCGCCGAACAAGAGCCCCAGCTACTACATCGCGCTGGCAGGCGGCTACAGCGATGATGCCTCCTTCCCCCTGTCGGTGAAAGTTCAGGGTGAAGACGGCAGGAAAATCGGCAAGATGGAAGAAGAGGTTCCCCCCAGCTCGACAATCATCGTCAAGAAGAATACCTTTACGAAAGATATCGCACCGACCGTCGCCATCGTTGGACTGGTTGCCGCAATACTGGGAATCGTGTCCACGACGTTGAGCATCATCAAAGATGTGCGGTCACTATAGGAGCAGCTCATGAATCAAGCATATGATGACCAATATACGACGCACCAGCAATTCGATGAAGAGGGAATGACGATCAGAGAACTTCTCCAAATCTTCCGCAAGCGATTCTTCTGGTTCATCCTCGGCCTTGTGTTGGTGCTAGGAGGAGCGGTCGGGTATCTCTTTTGGGCGACGCCCCTGTATGAATCTCAGGTTTCTGTTCTCGTCAGCCCTATTCAAAACTCCTCATCCATCGATTCGCTGCTCAGTGTTACCTCTTCCGGAGCGAAGATCGCAACGGAAGTCGAGCTTATCACCTCCCGAAGCAACATCAACGAGGCCCTTGCACGGCTTGATCTCACAAAGTATGAAAATGACGAAGGTGAATCCTACGCGATGGACATCGCCTTTCCCAACTCGGTGCGGGAGAAGATCTCCGTCACCACGGTGAAAGACACCAACATCGTTCGCATCAGCGTCACCGACGCGAACCGGTTCTTCGCGCGAGATTTCGCCAATGTCCTGGCCGAGAGTTACGACAACATGCTCACTTCGATCGCCCGGAACTCTAAAACCGCTCAGCGAACCTTCATCGAGAGCCAGATTCCGATCAACGATCAAGCCCTCAAAGAGGCCAACGACAAGCTCGGAGATTTCAAAGAGCGCAGTGAGATCATCCAGCTTTCCGATAAGAGCTCGTTATTGGTCAATCAGATATCCTACTATGATCTTCGGCTTGAGCCCCTGAGACTCCAGCTCGAAGAAGCGTATATCGGCTTGCGCTCCCATGAACCGCTGATTACCGCCAGCGGCGGCACCACTTCCGAGGGATTGCTTGCAACGATCGAAAGCGATGAAGAGATCACGAAGAAGCTCGG
>JGI24710J26742_10003818_pt1 | contig 12653 bp, 14 predicted proteins | sample BioPla2DNA2_FD_26742 | JGI IMG/M metagenome (IMG submission 26742) | reverse complement strand
GTTATAGCATAAAGAGCAGGCTCTATAATAAGCGATTTTTGTGCTGTCTTTTTTAAATGCTTTAAAAAAGCACCGTACACGGATGCTGTGTTAGCTAGTTTATCAGCACTTTCAAGAAGACTTGTCAGAAGAAAGAAATACATATCCTCTGATATTGTAGCAGAGTCTTTCCATTCTTCAATTTGAATTCTCACGGCGTCTATTTTTTTCCCATTCTCGTCAGAAAAATATTGACGCTCACTACCACTACCCAGGCAGTAGTTGTTGTAGATAAAACCACTCTTAATTCCTTTCAAATGGTTTAGCTCAGCCAAAGCATCTTCTTTTCCATCTATTTCAACGTGATTTCCTATATAATTTCGGTTCAATACATAACTAAAATACTCCCAATCATTTGCAATAACCTTACCCACATTTGTCTTGAAAGCTCTTCCTACAATGCCAGTTCCCGCAAAAATATCACAAAAGATTTTGTCTGTTAAATCTGCACCAGCAACATCCACAATTGTTGAGACCAGAAAGGGGAGAAGTGAGTACTTCGAGCCGATGTAGTTCATTAATAAGGAGTGTTAAAAAAATTAATAGTATTGTTGGATAGGTTAACGGTGTACTCAATGTACCTTAGAGGCAGGTATCGTCCATTTGCGCTTATATTGAAATCATGAAATTGTTTTCTCAAAGCATTGGTCAAGCCACCTGTCTTACAAATTAGAACCGGTTGGATTGTACTTATCCTGTTAGGAATATAATATTGTTCAATCCAATCAATGTAGCGCTTAATCTGAGTAATGTTATTTGCATTTGCAGGTACAGCTTTCAATTCAATCGGCATAATAATCCTGCGTGTTTCGCTCTCAGTTACAGACAACATCACATCTATTCGCTGCATCCCCACTCCACACGAAACCTCATTGCCAATCCACTCAATATTTAGGCCTAAAATACCTAAGGCCGTATCAATGCTAGTGCTTTTTCCTACATTTTGGGTGATGTACATTTGGAGATGGGTTTCGTAAGCATTATTATTATGATCTTTGCTTATCAATCTAGGTAGAATATTCATCGGTGTAATTCTTCCAGTGTATTGGTAATTGGATGTTATAGATGTAATTGTTCCATTAGTATCATCATAATCGTAGCTTTGTGATTGAGAGAGGTAGATGTTGTTATTTTCCCTACGAATTAAATCTATAAGCCGTTCAGACTCATAGATTGTAATCATAGTATTTCCACGGTTTCCCTTGAGTTTACGATAAATCAGGCTCCATAGCATTTGATATGGAGACTGAATATGGCGTATTTCGTCCAAAGCTTTCCATTCAGTAACTCCCTTTGCATACACTTCGTATGGTTGAATTCTTACTCTAAAAGTTAAATTTTTCCCCAACTGATTAATAAGAAATTGATTCCCGTCGTTTCTATCCAGAAAAGCATCCCCAGCGGCTTTATAAATAGTAATTATGATGATTTTATTTTAAAATCTTTCTCCTCAACCACATTACAAATTTAGCCACACCATATCCGGAGGCAAAAAGTCCTATATAGCCAAATTTCAATAGTATCTTTTGCCAAAGGGATAATTCCTTTTCTACCTCAACGGGTACCGGCACCTCAACTTCCACTTCCTTATCTCTATACACAATGCTATCCCTTACTATCTCTTTTGCAGGTACGGTAATGGGCACTTCGGTGGAGTTTATTTCAAGATCGTGATATAAGCTGCCGTCAGGCAGGATAGCTGCGGTTGAGTGCGCAAATTCATTCTCAAGATACGAGGTGGAGTCTCTGGTAATTTTACTATCCCTTAATTTTGGTAGTTTGAAAGGAATTGTGTCGAGGCGTACAATGTAACTTGTACGCACCTCGAGATTTAACCTTTCGTTTACTTTTTCCTTACCACCAATGATTTTGGGGCTGCATCCCGAAAAAAGTAACAACATTGTTACAAAAATAAGATATTTTATTGGGTTTCTCATTCCTCTGGATTTTGTTGCTCTTGCTCTGCTTCCACGGGGATGTTCCCTCTTGTTAGCTGTAAGTCTGTTACATAAACAGGAAGTGATTCTGAAAAGTTGTTGGCTATGGGTTTTAATTTAGTTACCTTTTTATTTACATCTTGAACTGTATTAAACCCGGATATTAAATATTTCTTCATTGCTTATTCTATATTCTTTATATTACTCCAACAAAGGTGACTATTACAATGGCAATTTTTAGATATGAGTTCATATCATATTTTTTTAAAGCTCCATCTCTTCCTCTACCTCAATTGGATTCAAATGCAACTGAATCTCATCAAAATCAGATTGTGAAATTTGCCCTTTCGATAAAAAATTAAAAGAGTAAATGTTTACTTGCTCATAAGTGAATGAGCCGTTATCGTAACCACTTTTGAGGTTATTTTTCAGAAAATCTGCTATGCTAAATGTTGTCATATTATTTTGTTTTTTTTAATGTTAAATTATTGTTCCGCCAAGTGCTATAATTGCATTCTTATTTCTTCTTATTAATTTGAGTTGCCACTGCATTATTATTTGTGCAGGGATGGTTGTTTCGCCCTCAAAATATTCTATTCCTAAAGTTGAAATAAGCAATTCCATTTCATCCGTGGTTGGCTCGTTGCCTGCTCCAAATGTTTTGGTTAGGTCGATGTTGATTACGTTTAAGAAATCAACCTCTGCGATGGAATCTCTATCATAAATACCATAAAATAACTGCCCTGCTTTATCTGCAATTGTTATTGAAGAGAATGTATTAATTCCCTTTGGCAAGACATCCCCATTGCTAAAAAAGCAGAAGTTGCCAGCACTAGCGCTACTGCCTACCCGTAACATAATGTATTTACTTCCAGTAACTTCATACCCATCAATAACATCAACTTTTACAAAAGAATATATTTTGTTCCCGATATCCCAATCAGATACATATGAGTTACTTGCAAATTCTCCCTCATCCGGAGTAGTAGTCTTTAATTTTAATTTACCATTTACTAAAGTTCCTGAAAGTCCCCACCCCGATAAACCATCTCTGAAATTTCCATTCACAATAAGATTTTCAATCTTAACCGTTGCATCATCCCTTAAAAGGCTCCCATCGCTTTCTAATTGAACTAAATCAGCTTGGTCTGCTTTTAGTGCTAAATCATCCTGAATAGCCAACCTTGCATTGTCAGCATTTGAAGCAGCGTTGTTTGCGTTAGTTGTAGCTGTTTCAGCGTTACTAATAGCTTCTTGGGTGTTTGACTGTCTTAACAGTTCGGCTTCAACTCTTAGGCTCTCAGCCGACTCCCTTGAACTCTCAGCTGTGACTCTTAAATTTTCAGCGTCAACCCTTAACCCTTCAGCTTCGCTCCTTTCAGATTCAGACGATTGTCGTGTTAGCTCAGCTGTTTCTCGCTCATTTTCAGCCTGAACCCTGCCCTGCTCATTTATAGATATTTGATTTTCGACTATTAAAACTGATTCCGCTGCATCAATTGCAGGTCTTTTCAAATCTTCAATTTGTTCAGGTGTGAAATCATCGTATGTGAATGGGTCGCCTTTATCTCCTTTCTCTCCCTTTTCTCTGAAGTCTGCCGTTACCTCAACGACTTCAACCTCAACATTTCCGCAAGTGCTTTGGCCATCCTCTTCGCAACTTCTCGCAACCAGATTGAATGCATCGCAGCAGTCTACCGTCATCATATCCAACTGCCCGTGATTTTCATATAAGGTCAGAATGTACTGACCTCTGTCTATTTGGTCTTTGCCCTCGAAAGTCCAGTAAAGCACATTGTTGTTATCTCCGATGATGGTGTATTCCTCAACCACTATCTCGCTCCTTTTGACCTTATTGGTCATTATGAGAATTAAATCTTTGTCATTCAGGTCATAAGGCTCTCCTGCCTTTGTTATGGCAAATTTTATGTTAAATGTATTACCTATCCTTATATTCATAGCACTTATGTTTTTAGTCAATCCATTTAATATCATTCAGGCGGTTTAGCCACCCTTTCAAAAATTTTCGCTTTTCAGGACTTTTCTTCACAATGGAAGTAAAGTGGTTATATCTTGCGTTTTTAAGTTGAGTAAATAATTCTTTTTGGCTTTTTGAGTGTATTGCTGCCAATGTTTTCGGCCCCACAATTCCGTCTTGCTTTGTTCCGACAATTAACTGCAACCTTTTTATTGCAATAATGCCACTCATCCAAAACCAATCAACCATTATATTTGCTACGCTTTGAGAGTTAAAAGCATCGCCCTTGACCTCATCCCAAAACATAGTTTTATAAATATCCAACCATTCTTCTTTGGATATGTTCCGCAAATCTTCTTCTGTAGGCGGTGGCAGTCCTTTCTTTTTTCGGTAGGCAGCATAGGTATGTATAGTAATGCCCATCATTGTTGCACCGCCACTATCGTCTGGGTCGTTGCTCCAGCCACCTTCCCATTTTTCCAAAAAAGGAATATGCACTTTATAATCTGCCATTTTATTTCTTTGGTTTAGGGTTTCGTTTAATGGTTTCCGGGGGGTTATCCCTCGGGGGGTATCGCATCTCGCAAGGCTCAACGAAACATCTGTCTTGCAGGTATCTTTTAATCTCCTTTTCGGCTGCTGCTTCCAACTCCGTAATCCTTTCGTTTGCCCTATTCAGGCGTTTTTGGAGCATCCCTATATTATGGGTAAGTTCTTTTACCTCTTTTCTCTTTTCAGCCAATTCCTCATTCAGTTTTTCGTTTTCATCCCACAATTTTTTCTGCTTTTCGAGAATATCATCCATTTGCTCTGATAACTTCTTAATATTATCAAGCACCTTGCTATCAACTTCCGCTTCCGTAGCCTTTGCTTCCGCCTCAACCTTATGGGCTTCCGCCTCTGCTTTATCTGCCTCCGCCTTTTCGGCTTTCTTTTTCGCTTTCATATTGATAGCGTATTTTATCGCTCCGAAAATGACAACCAAAAAACCTGAGGTGAATATTGTTGTAATTATTGTTGTCCAGTCTAAAACTTGTTTTTCCATTTTATGTAACAGTTAGTAGTGTAAATAATCCGATATATGTTGCAATAAAAGCAACCATTTCAAACCAAAATACGGCACTCTTAATGAGTGTCTTTGTAAGTAGGGCAATGGCCAAAAACACGACAAAACAAATAAGCACCAACCACCATAAATGCCCAACAAACAATAACCAACAGATAGCACACACGGCACAGATTATTGCAGCGATGGGGTGCAGCCATTTTTCTATACTGTCATTTTCAAACTTCGGTGCTGCACCAACGAAAATCAATGAGGCAGGGCAAATGAATGAGAGAAATTGAAAAGTGCTGCCCTCTGATAAAGTAAGCCATGCAGGGAGTAGCGTAACCGCCATCGTGAACATTGTGGCAGAAAACAGCCAACCGCATTTATGCTTTTCTTCCCATTTGTAGTAGGATGCCGACAATGAGGGTAGTATTCCAAAAACTATTATTGTCGCCAGGGTATAGGCTACAAAAACAATGAATGAGAAAATTATTTGTGCTTTCATTTTTCTTCAAATTTTTCAAGAATTGCACGCTTGATTGGTGCTTTAAAGGTGCTGATCATAACTGTTTGTTTGATAACCTCTACCCACTCGGTTGGCACTTCCACCTCTCCTTTGTAATAAATTTCTTTTGCAAGGTCTTCAAAGGCTATGTCAATTACAGAGCTCTCATATTTCATAAGATTTCCCAAATCTTTCGAAACATCCACTACTCTTTTTTTATCTGCCTCTTCATTTTCAAAAGAGGTGTAAATTTCTATTTTTCTGAAATCTATCTTTTTCATATATTAATTTGTTTTTAAATTAAATTGTTCGCTTTGTGCAACCTCAACATTATTATATTTGAGTGATATGCTTCCAACAGTTGTAACTCCTGCTGCTATTGAGCCTTGAGAGCCGTTTTTGAATGCCCACAACCCTGCCACATAAAATCTTATATCAACATAGCCATTGGCAGGGATGGTTATACTTGCCTGATTGGTACTTGAGGAATTATTATACATACCACCCAATGCGCAATAACCGGTAATGCTGACAGGACTGAAAGGAGCTGCCAAAGAGGGCTGCCCTTGCACGGTTACCACGCTCCTTGAAAATGACATGGCTTGATTGCTCTGGTTATACACCCTTGCCCTGAAATAGAAGTTACCTGCTGCGTGGGCGGTAAGATAGGTAGTGCCCATTGCAGGGGAGTAGTTTTCGATTGGTGCAAGACCGGCAAGACTATTACCAATATCCGATACTTCCATTTCAATAGCACTTGTATAATACTTCAACACTCCGCTTGCCTCTGCTGCCGTTGCAAATGGTAAAGGTCTGTATGTAGCACTCGGTGCAGCCGAAAGTGTCGTTTGCTTGACGCTTGATGCTACCAGGTAATAGGTGTAATCTCCGGTAGGGTAGGATGCCAATTCACTATAATTGAGCACTACTCCGGTAGGATTGGCCAAAGTGTTGTTATCCGTTTTAACAAGCGTAGTGCTACCTATTCTTATAACTAATGCCAGGTAACTTGATTGAAGTGCAGGAAGATCTGCAAGGTTTACAGCATTTGTGCCTCCGCCCATTTCAGGCATCACTGTAATTTGTGGCTGATTCGTAGCATTAATGGACAGATTGCCTATTCCGACTACCGGTGCGGTAGCATAATGTTCATAGCCTCTGAAATCTCCTAACCTATATTTCGATGATGGCCTTGTGTAATTCCAGGTGTAGCCACCTGCGGTTATAGGATTTCCTGATGTCTGGCATGTCAGGCCGAAATTCAATCTTGAGCATTCTGCTTGAAATTCAGCCCAGTTCATTACAACATAAGGAGATGCAATAGGCTTGTATTTAGCCCACTTATTTATATTGCTGTGAGTGCACAACACGGCTAACTCAATGTTTTGAGGGTTGCCAGGAGCTCCGGGAACAATCATTCCGATTTCCACCGCCACATTGCGTGCACTTATATTTGTCATTCCTAATGCCATAGTTAAGTTGCGTTACAAGTTATACCACCGGTTGCTATTACATTGCCGATTACTTTAAGTGTCTTATTTGACGGCAGGGTTATTGTCATGCCGTTTTGCTGCATTGACAACACTGCCTGATAAGTTGTTCCTTGATATACGCATCGTAAGGTTATCTGATTGCCGTTATTGTTGACAAACACTCCCGTTGATGCACTTAATGCCTTGACGGCAAAGTTTTTTGTTGCATCGCCATTTATTGCTGCATAATCTTCATCATGGTCATGGTCGAGTGTGGCATAAGTGTTCATCGCAGCAGTAGTGGTCAAATAGCCACTCATGCTGCTTTGAGCTTGATAAGTTTGTGCAGCTTCGGTTTCAGTCAAATAATCAGACGCCAAATAGCCACCCAGTTTTAAACTATTGGCAGCGGTGTCATTTTTGCCCAGATAAGTTTGTGCAGCGACAGTTTTTGTCAAGTATAAATTTGCAGCTGCATCAGTGGTAAGGTAATCACTATGAGTGTGATTACCTGCTGCCACCTTATCCGATGTCGTGCCAACAGGGAGTCTTGCAATTGCAATTGTGCCATCATATATATCTGACGCTAAGTGTTGATGTGTTTTTTCGGCCTTTGCGGATAGAATTGAACTAAGAGTGTTATAATTATAGCACGCGTAAGGAATGCCTAAATTTATGGCATAATGGGCATTGGTTACCATCGATGTAATGTCGCCACCTGCGTGTGTGTGGCTTGCAGCTGCCTTGCCATTAAGTGCAGCAGTAATTATTTTATTTTGTACGGGGTTTTCGGAAGTGTAGCTCAAGGCACTATCAATGGTTATTGGCGTGCCACCACCGCCACCGCCTTGTTCAATAGCCGTTATCCTTGTTTCGTGGTCATCAATGGCGGTTTTCATCCCATAAGCCAATCCTGCAGACAATACATAACCTGCCATCGTGGTGTTATCGTAATTATCCCAAGTGTCAAGTCGTATATAACCTTGCTCCGGCTCAGGAGTATATCCGTCAGCAAAGAAGCTAATCATATCGCCCTCAGATGCTACGGGCAAATTGGCTTTTAGGATGTATTGAGGCTCCTCCTCTGTGCCAACATTGACTATGCTCCAATGGGAGAGGAGGTCATTTTTTCCCTCAGTCAAGTGCAGAGATTCATCCCCTGCGTGTGCAGTCAGTGATGCTGCTTGTGAAGCGGAGCTACCACCACCGCCCTGCGTGCCTGCGCCTTCAATCTCGCTTTTAGTTTGACTTTCAATGCTCAGAGTAGCAGCTGGAATAGATAAAAGTTCAACTGCGATCTCATCATTCAACAAATCTCTTTCCCACACCTCAGCATACAACACAACTCCATCTCTATTTACAAATGTAAACGGAGCAACTGCATTGAGGGGTGTATTTAGCACTCCTTTAATTCTCAATCGAGGCAATGCTACTGATAGCGCATAGTCTTGCGCCAAAACGCTCAGGTAATCGCCCTGCCCAACCTTATCTGTACCCCATTTAGTAGTTGTGAAGCCATCAATGGTTAGTATTCCATAAATTACTCTATCAATGTTGCCCACTCCAGGATCCCATAGATCACGCTTTGTAATGCCACCGAAAGCAAGCTCTATATCATCTCCTTCTCCTCTTGCACCATTGTTCAAACTTAAAACGTGTTGAAAGCCCTCAGGCAATTCGCCGTGTCTTAATGAACACCCCTCTACATATATAAAACCTGACCACAAAAAAGCCTTAAATGCAGAAATCATTACAGTCATTGTGCCGGCACATGGGATGGAGAACTCATAAGTAAACTCTGCCTCCTCTCCATCGCCTACCTTTTCGCTTATATAGTCAAGTTCCGGTCTAAATCTGCACCCTCTTTGAAATCTCCCTAAATAATATGTATCTGTACCATCATTGATAGCCACATGGATGCCCACCTGAGCTCCTTTATCGTAAAAACTGCCTGCCCTGACCTTTATTGTTAAAATATGACGGGTGGAAGACTTCTCTACATTAAAACTTTGGCTTATGGAATTAGTATAAATGCCCTCAGCTGACCCGTCCAAAGCATAGGTTCCAGCCTCCTCATTATAAGAAGTACTACCGCTCTTTATCCAGCCGGTATCAGAAGAGCACTCAGGGTTTAATAGCCAATCCCCCTTTAGGCTATAAGGCTGCGATACAATTATTTTCTTTCTTGCAGGTTCAATAGCCAAATCGAGCTGGTTTATCACCCACCAATCTTTTGCATATACCTGCCCATATTCCAAAGCAGAAATAGATACAGAAGTGCCATCCATTCTATGAATGGTAGTGTTCTGCGCCAAATCGCACTCCCTAACTATCATCCAACTGCCGTTATGTTGGTGTATAGTAGCGTGGAGAGATTCCAAAATTTTTGTCAGCACATCATAATGGCTCTTACCCTCGAGGTGGTCAAGATCCACCATTGCATTTGTAAGGGTTTCTACCGGTGATAGCACCTCATCTTTATTTACCAATGAGCTGACCAAAAGGAAATCGCTGGCATTTGTTGGCAACCCACTACTGCCCACCAATAGCTGAATTAGGGCAAACAAGGACTTTTTGCCCTGTGGGGTATAGTCATATAGCTTGAGCTCTCCAAGTCCATCCGTGGCGGTTATTTGCACGTCATAGGGCGGTGCTATGTCTGGCTCAGAATAAAGCTCCGGAGAAATATAGCCAATCCAGAGGCGATCATCATAACCGGTGCCACCCTCAACGTCAACTGTTACAAGAAATTCCTTTGGATCTGAAGTATAGAGTTCCAGAAACTCCCCGTCAACCTTGCACTCTGCATAAATTTCCAATGAAGTACCACAAATAGCACCTGATTTTTCTTTGCGCAAAATGGGTGCACGCCCCAAATTGCGCTTAACTGCACTACCGGCAAAGTTTTTTTGCTTAATACTGATAGTGTAGCCAGTGCCATTTTGAGAAATAAACTCAAAGTAGTATTTGGTATTATAGCCTGTTACATTCATTACGTTGTAACTTTCCTGCGTTTGTTTTCATTATTTAATACTGCCACCAGTTGACTGCCCTGAGCAACCAAAGTACCCTGCACGTTTACAGTCAGCTCCCTGGTAACAAGACCACTGGTGCCCACTGCCCTTGCGCCTTGGGAGTATGAGGAGCTTGAAGCGTAAGATCCGGATGCAATGTTGCTCATCCCTGCCTTTACTGCTGCACCAAGCGCCACCAGTGCAGCACCTGCTGCTATCGCTACGTAGGGATTGCCAAACTTCAGGGCTTGCTTTACGCCCTCTGCTGCCAACCCCATTTGAATAGCCATCTTACCCACTGCGATTGCTGCCTCTGCAAATGTTGATAATACTGCCTTGCCGAAACTCTCCATTGCATCCCCACCGGTTGCAAGATTACCTATGAGCTCCCCAATGCCGTACGCCATTGATTGAATGGAATCTTCTATCACTCTCGAGAGCTCCACCATCACCTCAGTAATCTCTTTTTCTTCCGGGGGCCTCAACTTAATTGGCACTTCTATCTGCATTTCAGCGCCACCAGGCATTAATGCCCAGGCAGCGTCAGTAGTGGGAGCACCAATAAGCGATGCCCTAAAGGCTTTTTTTCTTTCTAATAATTCTGCTTGTTTGCGCAGCTCCTCACTATATTTTGCAGAGGCATCGGCAATAGAGTTTTCTAACCTTACCAAAGCTCGCAATCTACCAGCTCTATCACGCTCAACCGCTTTTTGTCTATCCAGCGCAGCATTATATGCCTCTTGTGCAGCGAGATTTTCTGGCAATATGTCAGCTATCTCTTTATAAGCAGCCGTTATCTGCCTCATTATTTGAAGCTGCATTTCGGCTCTTTCATTTATCAGGCGTTTAGCCTCATCAAGATATTGTTTGCGCTCATCCGGGAGCAATGATCTGTCTTGCGCTTGTTTTTGTGATTCAAGAATCTCTATTTCCTTATCAATTACCGCATTTCGCATAGCGATAAGGTCTCGCTCCCACCTCATAATATCCTTTGCCAACTGTTCAACCTCTGATGCTCTTATTTTGGCCACCCCTGATGCTGCCTTTGTTTGGAGTAATCCAAGTCCGAGGGCAGAGCCAAAGTCAACTAACCCACTTTTCATGTTGTAGATGGCATTGACGGCCATGTTTTTGAAGTCTGCCCAAAAGCCACTCAAGCCTTTTCGCCAATTATTGGTCATTTCAACCATCGAAGCAGTAGCTTCCAAATTTACCTGGCGTAACACTTGCTGATAGGTGCTTAGATAAGCCTGCAATCCTCTCTCTCCAATGCTTCCCTCGATGGTCTGCCTATAAGCATCTGCCTCCTCTTTCATAAGTTTGAAGGCACCTGCCACCAGTGCAGCAGCAGCTGTTGCCGTGGTACCCAGGAGCGCCATCTTGCTGATGACATTGCCCATCATCTCCTCTCCACCACCAAACCCCTCAACCCAAGCCTGGCCCATCTCCTTGAGGACCTGTCTGAACTCCTTCAAGTGCTTTGTGTTCACGCCGAATTTGCCGGCCATCTGATCAAGCATGTCGCTTGACTGGTCAGCAAATTCCTCAACGCTTTTTATTGCTTTTTGCGAGCCCTCCTCAATGCCTTTCGTGTCGGCATCAAATACAGCTTTTAAATTAAATCCCTTTGCCATCTCCGTCAAGTATTTGTACTAATCGTTTAATGCTTTCCTGCTTTTCCTCTTCGGTCATTTTAAGTGTCGGATTTTCCTCATTTTTTTTCTCTGCATCATAACCCATTTGCCAAAATTTGGTAACGTCATCTATGGGCTTTTGCAAAAAGGGGTTAACCACTCTCGCAGCCAACCCCCTTGCCAACTCACACATCAACCGATCTCTGCGCTCCCTCTCTTTTTGCCAAGCATCTACGGCAATCCAAAAATCCCCGGGGCGCATCAGACCGAAATCCTCAACTCGGAGACGGAGCAGTCCGAATGCTATGCCTTTGGTCTCTTTGAATGTCGGAACAGACCCTTTTTTTTTGACTCCTTTGCCTCAACATCCTCATTTTCGTTGTCATCTGCTCCATTGTGAATCTTGAATATCCTCAACACCTCCATTACCTTTGTTGCAGTAAGGTATTCTCCTATTTGCTCCGCAGTCAGATTAAACTCCCTCCCTTCCAATCTTTCACCCTCCTTAATGGCACATCGCACCAAAGCAGTCATATCTGTAGGAGCAAAAGAGAATGTAACCAGAGATGCCATATCATCCCTTCCGGTTGCTGCCAAGAATGATGCAGTGGTATTCCAATTAAATTCCACACGGTACTTGATACCGCCTAATTCAATATAGTGTTTCTCCATTTATTTACATTTGTGTTAGTTAACATTTGCAAATATAAAACGAATTTTTTTAATAACCAAAAAAATATTTAAAACTTTTTTATCAGGTGCCTTTCTTAAGGGTAAATGAACCGCTGATTTTCAGGTTAAGGCCATAGGTGGCCTCCTCTTCCGAGCCGGAGCCTTCGGAGTAGCGGGTGATCACTGCATCACCTTCATACGCTGCGCCATTTCCAGCAACATATTCAACCCCAACAGTAGCATCATCTCCGGTAAGCAGAGATAATGCGATTATTTCATCCCTGCTCAGGTGCGTGCCTGCGGTTGCGCCAAGCGTAACAATGCCACTGACGCTGAATGTTACCTCATGTC
>JGI24710J26742_10003815_pt1 | contig 12656 bp, 10 predicted proteins | sample BioPla2DNA2_FD_26742 | JGI IMG/M metagenome (IMG submission 26742) | reverse complement strand
AATATATTTGATTGGAAATAAACAAAAAAATTTTATTTATATGCAGCTTTGTTTTTATTGGGCTTTACCTGGTAAACGAATCAAAGAAGAGCATATACTCTCGAACGATTGTTTACCTTTCAAGAAGCTTTATGGTATAATTAAGCTGACATGAGTAGAAAAAGGCCGATTTATATCAGGACATAGTGTTATTTATTATTGAGTGGACTTGTAATATAAGAAAAAATANGGGTGAGAATATGCAATATAATGATCAAATTAGAGTGATAAAGGGAATTGGGGAAAAGACCGAGAAAGTATTTCAGCGACTGGATATATTTACGGTTCAAGATTTAATTGAACATTATCCTAGAGGATACGAAGAGTTTGAAAAGCCGATTGCTATAGCCTCCATTCAGGAAGGGGCTACCCTGGCGATTGAAGCTTCTTTAGTAGCATCACCCAAGGTAAAAAGGGTAAGAAATCTTCAAATTATCAATGTAATGGTGCAAGATTCTTCTGGCAGGATGCCTCTCACCTGGTTTAATATGACCTTTTTACAAAGAACCTTACGACAGGGCTACCATTATATCTTTCGTGGAAAAGTGGTAAGAAAGAATGGGATTTTAGTAATGGAACAGCCAGTGATATATCAACGAGAGGATTATTATAAATTATTAAAAATACTTCAACCGATTTATCCTTTGACGGAAGGACTTACCAATAAAATGGTTTCAAAAGCGATTGGACAGGTCTTAAAGGAGTTGGATTTTGTAAAAGACTATATTCCGAAATCAATTGCCAAGGAAAATGCTCTTATGGATCGGACCAAAGCTATTAAGGAGATTCATTTTCCTAAGGATAGGGATTCTATGATGAGGGCAAGACAGAGATTGGTTTTTGATGAATTTTTCTTGTATTCCCTGGCACTAAGAAGCTTAAAGGATAATAAAACAGTCTTAAAATCGGAGTATCCAATGGCTTATCCCAATGAGTGCGATCAGTTGCTAGAACAATTTCCCTATAAACTGACTAAGGCACAGAGCAGGGTATGGGAAGAAATTAAAAAGGACTTGTCTAGTGAATACACCATGAATCGGTTGATACAAGGAGATGTTGGATCAGGAAAGACCGTCCTTGCTATTTTGGCCTTAGTAATGGCAGTAAAGAACGGTTATCAAACATGTTTTATGGTACCAACGGAGGTCTTGGCCAAGCAACATTACCAAACCACGGTAGAGATGCTTGAGGGGTATGGGGTTCGAGTATGCCTATTGGTTGGTTCCATGACCGCAAAAGAAAAGAGACAGGCATACGAAGAAATTAAGAATCATGAGGTGGACATTATCATCGGAACCCATGCTTTAATTCAAGAGAAGGTGGAATATGACCAATTAGCCTTGGTCATTACCGATGAACAGCATCGATTCGGTGTTAAGCAAAGGGAGACCTTAATGGGGAAGGGAAGAAGACCCCATGTACTTGTTATGAGTGCAACACCGATTCCTAGAACCTTAGCAATCATTCTTTATGGTGATCTTGATATCTCCATTGTGGATGAGTTACCAGCAAAGAGATTACCAATTAAAAACTGCGTGGTAAATACAAATTATCGACCCAATGCTTATCGTTTTATTGATCATCAGGTGGCTCAAGGACGGCAAGCCTATGTAATCTGTCCTATGGTAGAAGAAAGCGAAGCCTTAGAAGCGGAAAATGTAATCGAATACAGAGAGAGACTTGTGGAAGCTTTGGCAACTGGTACCCGTGTGGAATATTTACATGGTAAAATGAAAGCAAAGGAAAAGAACGATGTCATGGAACGGTTTGCCAAGGGAGAAATCGATGTATTAGTTTCAACCACTGTCGTTGAAGTAGGAGTCAATGTTCCCAATGCCACTGTAATGATGATAGAAAATGCAGAACGATTTGGCCTGGCTCAGTTACATCAGCTAAGAGGTCGTGTGGGTCGTGGAGAGCATCAATCCTATTGTATCTTTGTCTGTGGTAGTGGCAGCAGGGATGCACTGGAACGGTTAGAGATATTGAATAAATCCAACGATGGCTTTTATATTGCTAGTGAGGATTTAAAGCTCAGGGGAGCTGGGGATATCTTTGGTATTCGCCAAAGTGGTGAGGTGGATTTTAAGCTGGGTGATATTTTTACTGATGCAGAAATATTAAAATCCGCTGCTGAGGCAGTGAAGAAATTACAAAGTCATGAAGTGAAAGAAATATTTGATAAAAATCCTCAACTGAAAGAAAAGATATTGAATAAAAAAGTTGGAACTTTATAGAAAATAATTNAGAAAATGAAAGAAAACAAAGGAAAAAGCATAAGTATAAAAAGGGGGNTTTCCCCAGTCGCTATAATAAGAGTAGATAGCTGTATATAAAAATATCATAAAGGAAAAAAGGGTTATTTTGGGACAAACACTCGTTCCAGAATAACTCTTTTTTTGGAAAAAAGAAAAGGAAATAGTTAATTATTAAACGAAATGGTAAGAATTTGGATAAAACACTTGAAAAAAATTACATAAAGGTGTAGAATAATACCAAACATTGTATTATTTTTTGTCCAATTGATATAAAACAAAAGAGGTTGTTACATACCATGGTTTTTATATAAATGTATTTTTATTCACTAAGAATAATATAGGGGGGAAGGGATATGCGTTTGTTTAAAACATATAACGATAATACAAATACAGAACGAGAGCCAGTTACCGAGAGAAATGGCGTTATGATCGTTGATGATTCTCGTTTTTCAAGAAATGTATTGAGAGATATATTGAAAAATGAGGGGTATGAGGTGGTTGGTGAAGCTGGGGATGGGTTGAAGGCTATAGAGATGGCCACAGAATTAAAACCGGAAATTATTTTTTTAGATGTGGAGATGCCGAAGCTAGACGGAATAGGTGCAATACCTCGGATACTAGAACAGGATCCCGGTATAAAAATTATTATGTGTACAGCTTTAGGACAAAAAAAGATTATTGTTGAAGCTACAAAGGCGGGTGCAAAAGATTATGTCATTAAACCATATAAGAAAGAAAACATTACCAGTGTTTTACAGTTATTAAAGCCTAAAAAGGAAGCACAAGTAATACCCTTTCAAACAAATAAGAAACACACTCTGAATGAAACTTTGAGTGATATTGGAGATGAAAAGCCTCATATATATGATGAGGAAAAACTTATTAGAAGTGATGATGAAAAAAGTGATGCATATGATGGTGAAAAGCTAAATACTTATCAAGGAGAAAGATTACATACATCCTATCAAGGAGAAAGTTTAAATAAAGCTTACCAAGGAGAAAGTTTAAATAAAGCTTACCAAGGAGAAAGTTTAAATAAAGCTTACCAAGGAGAAAGTCTACCCTCGAATACCATCGGTATAAATGATGAATTTGATGAAAGTAAGCAGGACAGCCTGATTGTTGAAAAATTAGAAGAAAATAAGGCTATAGACGATCTTATTGTAGACCCATTTATAAATATCGATGAGGAAACCATAGAAGGGTTTCAAACGAGTAGTTTGATCGATGAAGTGGAAGAATTCTTTGATGAGGAGAGAATTATCGAGGAGATAATCGAAGACCAGCCCGAAGAAATGGAAACGATAAAAGTAGAACAAGATGGGCAAATATTCGATGAAAGAGATCTGGATGAAACCATAGAAGAGATAGTGGAAGATCAAATTGAGGACAAGCTTGCGGAAGATATCGTAAAAGAGGTTCAAGAAACACATGATATTGATGAAGTGGGCGGACAAACGGCTATGGAAGAGCAGGCAGAAATACTGGTTGAGGACAAGTTCGTAGAAGAAGAGATATTAGAAGAAGAGACCCTGGTAGATGTGACAGAAGAACTTGAAATTGATGAAGCAAACGAAGACAAAAATGTTGAAGAGATTGTAGAGGATGAAATTGAGGACATAATCGAAGAAGAGGCTTCTATAGAAGATACGCAAGAAGGATTAGTAATCTTTGAAGAAGATATAAACGTGAACATAGAGGTATCTGTAGATGAGGATACAGAGGAAGCGATAACTTTACAGCAGAATCAAGAGGAAGAATTCGTTGCTGATAGGACTCTTCGTGAGAATGTTTCTAATAAATTTGCTTATTTATTGACGGATAGATTTCGGACAGAAACTGTGACTTTCAATAGCCCAGCAAAAAACAGAATTTCTTGTCGTGAGGATAAGGAAGTAATAACAGATGGAGTTTTCTTAGGATGTAATACACCAATCAAGCAAGTCCGCTTTTTAGGAATGATGAATTCCTATATAAGCCTAGATAATCGTTTGCAAAAAATTCTCTTTGATTCGCCTAAGTTGAGGATTTCATCACAAAACATAGGGGTGCGAAAGTTGATGCGAGAGACTATGGAGAATAAAACGACCTATATGAAAGAATTTGCGATGATTGATATTTTGAATATATCAGAATCGAGTTACCATTCAAAAGCTATGAAGAATTCAGAAGACAGCGGAATTTATGCTGCAATTAAAGATTTGGTTGGAAATAAAAATATGCGGATTTTGACATAAAAGTTTCAAGTGAAAAAAATCAAAGATTAATAATTAATAATCGATAATGTTGTGGAGGGGAGATTACATTATGATGAAATTTGTTTTTGAAAGAAACAAAATAAAAACCTTTAATCAAATCCTTGGGGAAAAGAATGAAATTAGCATTTTGAAAAATTATGATACGAAAGTTTTAGAAGAAGAAGATAAAAAGGATTTTATTGAAATGGGTATCTTAACCCCAGAAGGTAATGTAAAAGAAGAGATTAAATCAGGGTTGGAACTTTTGGCTAAACCGAAAGCACTTGTTAATATTATGTTTACTGGTGGTGTAGCTAGGTATGATCATTCGATATGTTTTGATAAGAATTTCCAGAAGCAAATATCTTTTACGGCGACACCAAGTACAATTACGATTGATGAAGAGTCAGATTCTAAAGATGTATTAGGGGTGTTTGAGGAGTTTGTTGGCAAGAGCAATCTTAAAAGTGTTGGCTTTTATAACAAATTTGATATAGCTGAAGCATTGGTTATAGCATCTATGCTTGATATGGAAAGAAGAGCATCTCTTAGAGCATTTGTTGATGAGTTTCCTTATAACAGAAACTTATATAATAGCAATATTATCTGGAGGATGATAAATAGTACGAATCCCAGTATTCAGTGGTTTGTATACTGCATTAATGAAGTGGTTGGAGAGCATATTCCACTATCGCAGAAACAAGTTCAAGAGGCTTTGGAACAATTATCAGATAAGGGGATTATTACAAAACAAGAAAATCAATATCAATTATCTTCAGAATTATGTTTGCTAGCAAATCGAATGATCATCGTTGATAATGTCATTACAGTTGAAGCTCTTAGTATTAATGATGAAAATGAAATTATTGGCTCAGGTTTCACCTGTATACAATCAGGAATCCATGATTTACTAATGCTGGATTATGATGGAAATAATATTATATTTGAAACGGTAAATTCAGTACGTTTATTAGAATATATGGAGCGTTTCTTAAATGCAGAAACCTTTTATTCAAAAACATCTTAAATAAAATACAAATAAAAATAGGTAGTAATATTGTTAATTGAAACCTGGAAAAGGGATAAGAGGTGATTAAGATAGATAGGAGAAAAAAACTGGGGGATTTACTTATTGAAGCTGGTATTTTATCAGAGGAACAGTTAAATGAGGCTTTGGAGATACAAAAACAAACCGGTTCCAGGTTGGGTAGCATATTAATTGATAATAACTTTGTAAGTGAAGACCAGATAATGGAAGTTTTGGAATTTCAATTGGGAATTCCCTTTATCGATCTGAATAATATTACTATTTCAAATGATGTGCGGCACTTAATCCCTTATCAATTGGTTCTAAGACATAGTGTGGTACCAGTGAAATTGGAATTGAATCTTCTTTATGTTGCTATGGAAGATCCATTGAATTTTATTGCTATTGAAGATATAAAAATGGCAACTAATTATGAAATCGTACCAGTAATTTCTTTTAAAAGTGCCATAACGAGTACCATTAATAAATTCTATGGTAGTGAAACAGCAGATAAAGCAATTCAAGAATTTCAAAAAGAAACAGATTTATCTAGCATGAACTCGACAGCGCAGAATTACCAATCGTTTGAAGTGGATTCGGCACCGATTGTACGTCTGGTAAATTCGACTATTGAATTAGCTGTATCGGAGGGTGCTAGTGATATACATATTGAACCAATGTCAAATGAAATTCGTGTACGTTTTCGAGTAGATGGTAAGCTTCATTTGTCTAAAAGCATACCTAAAGAAGCCAGTGCTGCAGTTTCTACTAGAATTAAAATCCTAGCAGGATTAGATATAGCTGAAAAAAGAATACCACAGGATGGACGTTTTGATTTTCAATTTAAAGATAAATTATTAAATATACGTGTTTCCGTTCTTCCTACTGCCCATGGAGAAAAAGTAGTAATGCGTATTTTGGATAAAACAAATTTTTTGATTCCAAAAGAAAGACTAGGTTTCACAAAAGAAAACCTTGAAAAATTTGATCAATTACTCCAAAATCCCAATGGGATTATTTTGATTACTGGGCCAACAGGGAGTGGTAAATCAACTACATTATACACCATGTTAAGTGAACTGAATCAGGTTTACGATAATATTATTACCGTTGAAGATCCAATTGAATACATGATTGATGGTCTTAATCAGGTACAGGTAAATACCAAGGCTGGTTTGAATTTTGCCAGTGCCTTAAGATCTTTCTTAAGACAGGATCCGGATATCATCATGGTTGGTGAGATTAGAGATGCGGAAACAGTGGAAATTGCAATTCGTGCTGCGATCACAGGTCATCTGGTACTAAGTACATTACATACCAATGATGCGGTAAGTACAATATCCAGATTAATTGACATGGGGATTCCACCTTATATGATAGCTGTTTCTTTGATGGGTGTCATATCACAAAGATTAATTCGCAGATTATGTCCGGCTTGTGCCCAAATTTATGAACCTCAAGATTATGAGATAAAATATTTGGGTCTACCACAAGGAAAATATCAATTTAAAAAACCAGTTGGTTGTTCCTATTGTAAAAATACTGGATATAAAGGAAGAATTGCCGTACATGAAATACTTTTGGTTACCAGAGAAATGCGGAATATGATTGCACGAAATGTTTCAATTAATGAATTGACGCATTTTGCAATTGCTAATGGAATGTCGACTTTAAAACAAGAAAGTGTAAAGTTAATTCAAAGTGGCATAACTTCTTTTAAGGAAGTGATGGATATCACTTACTCACAAGAAGGTTAAAAAATATCTGTGCGTGGTTACTATTTAACAGGAGGAAAGATGAAGCTGGAAGAGATTTTATTAAAGGCAGTAGAACTAAAGGCATCTGATTTACATATAACTGTGGGAGTACCTTGTACGGTGAGAGTCCATGGAAAACTTAAATTTATTAATGATATTGTAGTAACTCCGAAAGAGAGTGAACGTTTGGTTCGCGAACTAACCAGTGATTATCATTGGCAGGTATTGATTAATAAAGGAGAAGTGGATTTCTCTTATTCATTACCTGGAATTCAACGATTTCGAGTGAATGCATATAAACAAAGAAATACATATGGAGTGGCATTGAGACTCATAAATACTGAAATACCTAAAATTGAATCATTGGGTCTTCCGTCAGTAATCAAAGATATAACACAAAAAAACAGTGGTTTAGTACTAGTTACGGGACCAACGGGAAGTGGAAAGTCTACCACCCTAGCTAGTATGATTGAGTTAATTAATCAGTCAAGGGATCGATTAATTATTACCTTAGAAGATCCTATCGAATATTTATTTAAACATAAAAAAAGTATTATTAACCAGAGAGAAATAGGAAATGATACCTTGAATTTTTCCAATGCCTTAAGAGCCTGTTTAAGACAAGATCCAGATGTAATCTTGGTGGGAGAAATGCGTGATTTTGATACCATATCCGTAGCTTTAACGGCAGCAGAAACAGGGCATTTGGTATTTAGCACACTGCATACGGTAGGTGCTTCTGCTACCGTTGACCGAATTATTGACGCATTTCCACCAAATCAGCAACAGCAAATCCGAATACAATTAGCCATGACTTTACAGGCAGTAATTTCTCAACAATTACTTGTTAGAAGTGATGGTAAAGGACGAGTAGCGGCTGTTGAAGTTATGATGGTCAATAATGCAGTACGAAATTTAATAAGAGAAGCAAAAGTGCATCAATTGAATAATGTAATTCAAACCAATGCCTCCCAAGGCATGAGAACTATGGATGATGCCCTAATCGAATTATATAGAAATGGTAGCATTACCAGGGAAGATGCTCTGGAGCGATGTGTCAATCCAGAGTATATGAAAATTAAGTTACAGTAATAACATTTTACGAAAGAGAGGTAAAAGATGCCAAAATTCCAATATAAAGCGAAGAATATGGCTGGCAGAATTATAGAAGGGGTATACGAGGCCCCAAGCCAACAAGCGGTTGTTGAAATGGTTCGACAAAAATCTTTTTACCTTTTGGAAATTAAAGAAATCATAGAACGAAAAGACATCAAAGAAATGGATCTCTTTTCTAAAATTACCATAAAGGATATTACAATCTTTTGTAAACAGTTTGCTGCTATCCTAAGAGCAGGTGTACCGTTAATTCAAGCCCTACATATGTTGACAAACCAGACAGAAAACAAATTGCTACAAAACATAATTCATAAAATTAGTGAGGATATTCAAAAAGGTAGTAGTTTATCTATGGCCATGAGTGCCCATGGTAAAAAATTTCCACCAATTTTAATACATATGATACATGCAGGAGAAGTTAGTGGAACTTTAGAAAATTCTTTGGAAGTGATGTCAGAACATTTTGAAAAAGCTCATAAGCTTCGGCAAAAGGTAAAAAGTGCAATGATATATCCAATTTTGGTATGTGTTGTCGCAGTTATTGTGGTTATTTTCCTACTGACATTTGTTGTCCCTACTTTTATAAAATTATTCGAATCCTCAGGAACAGAATTGCCCTTCATTACCAGAATGTTAATTGCTATGAGTGGCTTTCTAAAGAACAATTTTTTATTCATCCTTTTGTTTACTGTTTTATTGGTAGGCGGAATTAAGTTTTATTTATCTAGTGAAAAAGGAAGATTATCCTTTGATCAAGCTAAGTTTCGTATGCCCTTATTTGGAGAGTTACAGACAAAATCTATAGCAGCTAATTTTTCTAGAACAATGTCAACTCTTATGTCAACAGGTGTTGGGATTACAGAGGCTTTGAATATTACTTCCCAGGTACTGGAGAATACTTATGCAAGAAAAATCATGGGTAAGATTGAAATGCAAGTTAAAGAAGGAAAAGGTTTATATGTGCCGGTTAGAGAATCAAAACTTTTCCCAGTCATGATGGAAAATATGATTATGTTGGGAGAGGAATCTGGTACCTTAGAGAATATGTTGTCAAAAACGGCTGATTTTTTTGAAGATGAAGTAGATGAAGCAACAAAACGACTGACAACTATGTTAGAACCCATGATCATTATGGTACTAGGAATTGTGGTAGCATTCATCGTAATTGGAATTGCTTTGCCAATGTTTGATCTGTCAAAGACAGTGGCATGATGAATACTTTACAAGAAACAATAAAAAAGATATCACGGGTAGTAATTACCCTTGATAAATAAATTTATTTTTATTCTAAGGAGGAGTTTAAATGAAAACAATCAAAAAAAATGAAAAGGGGTTCACTTTAGTTGAACTGGTAATCGTAGTAGCTATTTTGGCAATTCTTGCAGCACTTTTGGTGCCAAGGATTATGGGCAATGTGGAGGATGCTAAAAAGTCAAAAGAATTAGCGAATGCTCGAACGATAGCAAGTGAAATAACTATACATAATGCTCTGGTAAAAGTAGAAGGTACTGGTACTTATATTCCTGACCCCCTTCCTGCGAGTGGAGAAACTACACTTGATACTAGTAATTATGATGGAAGGTTTGGGGAATTACCTGCTGGATCGTTTTGTACAATTACAGTTGATAGCGATGGTAATGCTACAGTTGAAGAAACTCCATAATCAACAATTTAATTAGTTTACATTTATAAAATATTTTGACTCCAAGTGGAGGTTTGTTTTGTGAGCAAATTAGTTAAATCAAATAATAAGGGATTTTCCTTAGTAGAAATAGTTATTGTAGTAGCCATTTTAGCTATTCTTTCCGCATTACTCGTTCCAAGAATCATTGATTCTGTAACAGAGGCAAAGGTGCAAAAGAAAATAGCCGATGCCCGAATGTTGGCTAGTGAAGTGGTTACATACAATACCTTGGCAAAGTTAGAGGGTAGAGCTACGATTCCAAATCCCTTGCCAGCAACAGAAGTGGAGTTAACAAAACCTATGTTGGATTCGACTTATTTGGAACTTCCGGACGATGATAGTTTTCCGGATACCAGTATTGTGAAGATTTATGTTGATTCAGAAGGGAATACGTCCCTTGTGTATTGATTATCTTAGGAATATAAGAAAAACAACTTAATGAAACAATGGTTGCATTGGTTAATTTGAGTCTATCCCAGATTAGTAAGGGGGGAACGCAAAAGTGCTCCCCCTTTCTATATCTGATTTAGAATATGTTTTCTAGAAGTTTAGTGTGAAGTGTTTATTTAAGAAGGATTAATTTAATTCCTTAATCGAAGTCCTTGTCGAAATGATGATAATGGAAAGAGTGGGACAAGTTTATTATTTAATGAAATGGAAGACAATCATCCATTATTTGGTTGGTTTATATAAATAAAATATTTTAATAACCTGTAGAAGCATGGTTGTCCTTAAAAATATTGAGGAATAGACTAGGGCTTTACATTACATATTTATAGATTTGTAGAAATTTTAAAAGTTTAATAGAATCAATTTTCAGGTTTTATTGACAAATATATAATTAAAACAAGTGAAAGATATAAAGGGGGCTGTATCATTTGAGTGATGAAGCATCAAAAAAAATATCTTATAATAATACAGGAACAACCCTTGTGGAACTTCTAATATCGATTGTCATCCTCGCATTTGTTATAGGTATATTTTTATCCGTATTTCAATATTCAAACCGTACCAATATTGATACCCATGAGTTAGTGGATGGGACTTATGTGGTTCAGACCTGGATGGAAAAATTATATGCTATAAGTGAATCTTCTTCTGTAACGGATATCTCTACATTAAAAGATCAGGTCAATAGTGATGGTAGTTTTAGTGTTACAGTATCTGGGTCAGATTATACTTTTAAAAAAGAAACAGATGGATTCTATATTATGATTACAATTTCAACGGATACTTATGCTTCACTCTCATCCGATTTATATAAAGTGGTGGTCAGAGCTTATCATGATTCTGCTTACAGTGAGTTGGCAGCAATAATGGAAGGTATCATTAATTTGGATTAGGAATGAGGAATCTTATGAAAAATAACAAGGGTACTACCTTAATTGAATTAGTTATTGTTGTTGGTATTATTACAACTATTATCGCAGTAATTGCAGCATTCTATATTAGTGGGGTGAAGGGATTTGCTAGGGAGGCGTCGACTGCAGATAATCAATTTAAGGTAAGGCGGTCTTCTAATGATATAGGTAGGGAAATCCGTAGAGCCTCCAACATAACAATTAATTCTGGGAAGTTAGAATTGGAGTATACAGATGGGACAAAAAAAGTATATCGATTAGAGGATCAAATAATAAAAGTCGATCTTTATATTAAGGATGCCATGGGGGGATATAGTTATAACGATACCAGCGAACTTGTCAAAGGGATTAAGACTTTTGATATTTCAATGAATACAGAGCAGATTACCATGAAAATTGAAAGTTTGGAAAATACAGAAGGTTTTACCTATCAGTTAGTATCAGAGATATCAATTAGAAAGTAGGTGGGGTTATGGGTGATTCATTCTTAAAAGACAATAAAGGATATGCGATGGTAATTACCCTGATAGCATTATTAGTCCTAGGTGTATTAAGTACAGCCATATTAAGTGCAACAACCAGTAATTTGAAAAGTAGCTTTGTTGAACGCGAATTTCAGTCTTCCTATTATATAGCTGAAACAGGAGTAGTATATGTGGCAGAAGAATTAAAAAAAGATATCATGGACATTTACAATGCAACATCATCTGAAACAGAATTTTTTACTGCTTTGGAAATTAGTTATTGTTATGGACCTAGAATATTGGATGCATCTGTATTTGATGCACAATATGCATCAATTCCTAAAGCAGAGGTATCACTACAACGGATGAATCCCAGTGAAACAAATCCTCGAACTTATGCCTTGGTATCCTGTGGAACGGTAGATGAGATAACAAGAACAGTGATGAAAACATTTTCCTTAGAATGGAAACCAGATGCTAGTTTAGGGGATTTAATCTCAGTATATGCACTAGGGAATATAGAAATTAGCAATGGTGAGATTGTTGGCCCTATTGGAACAAATGGGGACATAAATATTTCTGGCTGGCCTAAAATAGAGGATTATTATTTAACCAGTGGAGGAAGTTTAACTTCGGAAAATACTGAGTGGTCAAAACCTCATAATAATAGAGTGAAAAGTAAGATTGAACTTCCCGCTCCGAAAAGTTATGAG
>JGI24710J26742_10003810_pt1 | contig 12664 bp, 9 predicted proteins | sample BioPla2DNA2_FD_26742 | JGI IMG/M metagenome (IMG submission 26742) | reverse complement strand
CCTCGGCTTTATGCTCTTTAACGATAACTGGGAATTTTCCTTGGGCTTCCCAATATCTGTGAAAAGACAGTGGGGTTATCAGAGTGACTTTGGAACAATTGTCTCTGTGAACACAAGATGGGATTAATCCCTTAGGTCGCTGTTAAACAGCACCGATTTGAAAGGGCGCTGAGCTTTGAGGCTTGGTGCTCTTTTTCTTTTCCTAAATCTGTGTGGAACGGGGAAAACTTTTTTTAGTCTAAAATGCTGATTTAGGCTACTTTCTATTGCATTTTTTTTAAAATTTTTTATAATAAGAAAAGCAAAATAAACTTATTTGAGGGAGATTTATGACTAGCGGGGCTTTAAAAGCTACAAATCTTTCGGAAATACCTGAACTGCTTAATAGTTCTGAGGCTCTTGATGCACTGGAGCAAAATGTCTTTTGGCCAAAATGGCAATCTCCATGGTGGTTTTTAAACCTATTGGATGAAACTGACAAGCTGGAAGATGTTTCACCAGAAGTTATCAAAAGTCTATTAGATTCGGCCAGCAGGCACTATATTAAAGAATTCCCGGTAGGTGAAGAGCTTGATGGAACGGATCCGGCAGAGATAATGTGTTTTTGCCTTTTGGGCGGGCTGATGCGAATATGTTCAAAGTTTCAGATTGACGTTTTTGCTTATTTGCCTTGGGCAAAACCGTGGATAGGGAGATATCAGCTAGCTGATGGCGGATATGACTGTGATGATACGTCATACATCAGATCTGGAGCCGGTTCCATGGCATCTACAACTATGATGCTTGAAGGCATGATAGAATACGCTAAGTCTTGTGAAAATAAGAATGTTTTTGCAAAAAACATCCAGAATGCCGCTATATTTTTACTTAAACGCAGATTTTTGCTGGACACTGATAAAAACAAAAGACCTGACAAAAACTGGGACAAAGTTATTTTTCCTAAGTTCACAGAATATGACTTTACCAGAGGTTTATCAGCTGTTTTTGGTTTTTTAGAGCTAAGCGGCAAAAAAATAAAAAATGAATTGCTTAAAGAAGCAATTGAACTTTTATCTGAAAAAATAGCTTCAGGTTTGGACAATTCCGAAGTTTACTGGATTGCTGATGTGAAAACCATATCACATAGAGAAGGAAGAACTTTATATTTTGAAGAAAAGGCTTATCTGCCGCCTTTGATCAAAAAATTAAGTTCTAAAAGTCCGAATGGTTTTGTATTGCCAAAATTAAAAAGCATTTTGGCAAAATACGAAGAACTCCGCACAAACGGACAGATTATCGATTAAAATAGCTAATAGGCTTATGTGGCAAGTGGGTTGGTGGATTAAGTTCTGTCCACCGTCCACTATCCACTGAACACTGTGTTTATGCTACTTCTTCCATGAGCTCGTCAAGCATTTCCGATGCTCTGTCGGAAACTACTTCTTTAGAGAACACTATTTCAGAAACGAGCAATTGTTTTGCTGTCTCAAAAAGAGCTTTGTCTTTAATCCCTAAAGGTTTGACGTTATTCCTTCTACAAAGGGTTTTATAAACTCTGGCTACTTGTTCCAGATCACCACTTTGAATTTTTTCCAGATAGTCTCTGTAGCGTTGATGGAAACTCTTACTGTCATCATCATCGTCAGCACAGTCTTCCTCTGAAAGAGTGGAAAAAATTTCGTCTATCATTTCATTGTCGTTGATCGTTCTCAACCCGACTTTTTCTGCCATTTCAACTGGAACCATTACTTGTTCCAAGTCGCTGTATGGGAAATCTATTATATAATAGCTCAAAAGTCGACCCCTCACTTGTTTTTCATCTATTTTTTTAAGGATGCCCGCTCCGTGGATCGGGTGCACAATGGGAGAACCAACTTCAAAATATGTAGACATTAAGCTAAAACTCCTATTTTTAGTTAAAGAAAAGCGGCGACAATAGAACAGCCGCCGCCAGTGATAGTATTATTTTTCTTCCTTCTTGTCTGCAGCAGGTTTGGCAGCAGCAGGCTTAGCTTCTGCAGATGCATCAGCATGGGCTTCAGCGCCTTCAGCGCCTTCAGCACCTTCGCCTTCGGCAGCTTCTGCTCTAACTGCTGAGACTTGACAAATGGCAATTGAAGGATCTGTCAAGACTTCAAAGTCTCCAGACTTAAGGTCGGAAACGTGGAGAGAATCGCCTGTATCAAGACCTGAAATATCAACTTTGATAACCGCAGGTATTTTGTTTGGTTTGGCTTCGATTTGTATTTCTCTAAGCATAGAGGTGAATACACCGCCGCTCTTTCTTCCAATGGGTGTTCCAACAAATTCGAGAGCGACAAATACCGTAATAGTTTCAGTCATGTCGAGAGCTTGGAAATCAGCATGAACAAAACTATGTGTTATCGGATTTCTCTGAAAATCTCGAACTATTACTGTTTGGGTTTCGCCGTCAATAACCAGATCCACCAATGTATTTCTTCCGAGCTGCTTAATCTTAAGCATGTCTCTTTCTTTGATCTGACAATGCACGGGAACGATACCTGAACCATAAACAACTGCTGGAACCAAGCCAGCAGCTCTAAGCTTTTTGGCGGCTCCTTTGCCTACTTTGTTTCTTACTTCAGCGTTAATCACTAACTCTGCCATAGAAAACTCCTTGATTTAAACTGTGTCTTAAAGTATACCATAAATTAAGGAAGTGGTCAAGATTTGTCACTTCCGCAAAAGAGGATAGAAAGATGCAAAAACCGCTAAACAAAAAGCTTTTGAGGGCAGAGACCGCTATGCGTTTGAGCAGATCAAAGGGTGTAGGAGCCAAGCTTTTTAAAGATCTAGTTCAAGAATTTTCAGGGGATCTTTATAAAGCCTTTGCAAAATATAAAGTTCAAGTTCCTAATATGAGCTTGTCAGAGCAAAGCCTTGAAAAAGACTCTCTTGAACTTCAAATCAAAAAAGCTTTGTCTATGATTGAAGCTGGCGAAACCTTGCTTGCCGTATTTGGCGATGATGATTATCCAGAGAGTCTGAAACGACTTTCTGAGCCGCCACCTGTTTTCTTTATGAACAAGCCTTTTCCTAGAGAGCTGAACTATGCAGCTGTAGTCGGAGCAAGAAATGCCGACAAAGAAGGTCTTGCAGCTGCAGACCAGGCAACAAAAAAGCTGATAGAAAAGGGATTTGTAATTATAAGCGGTTTAGCCAAAGGAATAGATACCCAAGCCCATACCACAGCCCTTAAAAAAAATATTCTCACAGCAGCTATATTAGCGACAGGCATCAACATTTGTTATCCGAGAGAAAACCGCAAGCTTTATGACGAAATTAATGCCAAAGGTATTCTTGCTACTGAGATGTTTCCTGATGCACAGCCCCTGAAAAGCTTTTTTCCCACCAGAGCAAGACTTATTGCTTCCTTGTCAGATATGGTGTGCATTGTGCAGGCTTCAAAGCACAGCGGCAGTCTTATAACTGCAAAACGAGCCAATGAACTGGGTTTGCCAGTTTACACGGTTAGCCCGCCGCAAAAACCTGTTTCTCCTGAGAAATGGGAGGGAAATCAGTATCTTTTGGATTCAGGGTTAGCTAAGGAATTTTAAGCTTTGCTTAAAATTCAGAGTTTACTTCAGTTTTTTATGGATTTAGTCAATTAAATCATGTAAAGTCACTAGTTTATAACTCTATACCAGAATCGGAGAAAAGAATGAAAGAGACACCTGATAGAATGAAAAACACTGAAAGCTGTATTATATCTGGGATAGATATAAGCGGAATGACTCTTTATGATTTTTTGAGAAATTCAGTTGCTGAATATCCTGAACACTATGCAGTCAAGCTTGGAGACTATAAACTTACCTATAAAGAATTAGACGCTATGACTGCAGTTATGGCGGGCAACCTTCGTCTAGCAGGTTTCGAAAAAGAAGATAAAATTACGATTTTCCTTCCAAATTCACCTGAATTTATAGCTTCTTTCTGGGCTTTAGCACGTTCAGGCTTCGTGGGAGCAGTAGCAAATCCTTTATATTCAGAAACCGAACTTCTTCGCCAGCTGGATTCATCTGATTCAAAAGCAATTATAACAACAGCTTCCCAAGTAAAAAAAATCTATGCGGTTCTTAACTCCTATGATCTGAAAAGGGTTTATGTCGTTGGCAACAAGGGCGAGGTTCCTCCTGAATATGTTGATATAATAAGAGATTACGAAGACTTGCTGGAGCCAAATAAAGGATATACATGTAAAAACCTGAATTCAGACGATTTGGCTCTTCTTCAATTTACAGGCGGCACAACAGGTATTCCAAAAGGCTGCATGCTCACACATAAAAATTTGATTTCTGACGCTGTGGCTGTTTATAGCGTTTTGAGTCATATAATGGAAAAGGGCAAAGAGGTTTTTTTGGGCGGCTTGCCATATTTTCACATTTATGGTTTACAGACAGAAATTATTATACCCGTATATATTGGTGCTACAATGGTACCTATGGCCTTTTTCAGTCCAAAATCCCTCCTTACTGCTCTTGAAAGTGAAAAAGTTACCTGTATGCCATCGGCTCCCGCTGTGTTTGCTGCCTGTTCAGGACAAAAGAGTCTTGCTGAACATGATTTGTCACGTCTTAAACTGATTATTTCGGGAAGCGCCCCTCTGTTTAAAGAACAAAGAGAAGAGTTTGAAAAACATGCTCCTGTCCTAATAGCTGAAGGCTACGGTTTAAGCGAAGCTTCGCCTGTAACTCATCTGGCTGTGCCTACCCGTCCTATCAAAATAGGTTCTATCGGTCATCCAATACCTGGTATAGAAGTCAAGATCACAGACCCTGAATACGGTATTCAAGAATATGGCTCTAACAAAGCAGGTGAGCTTTGCGTAAAAGGTCCCCAAGTTATTAAAGGCTATTACAAAGAACCATCTCAAACAGAAATGGTATTGCGTGACGGTTGGCTCTATACAGGTGATATAGCCTACAGAGATGATGATGGTTATTACTTTATTACAGCACGTAAAAAGGATTTGATCATATCAGGCGGTTACAATATATATCCTAGAGAAGTTGAAGAAGTGCTCTTTAAACATCCTGACGTAGCTGAAGCAGCGGTAGTAGGGATTCCCCACAAAACAAGGGGAGAACTGGTAAAAGCCTTTATAGTTTTGAAGCCGGAAAGCAAGGCTGAAAAAAGTGATATAGTCAATTTTTGCAGAAATGTCTTGGCAAACTATAAGATTCCTCGTGAAATTGAATTCAGAGATTCTTTACCCAAAAACGCTGTAGGAAAAGTGCTGCGCAAAGACCTAAGGGAAGAATAGACAAACTGATAGTGCTTTGCTGCAGCTAGAGAGGGTGGGGGAGTGCAACAGATAAAACAGAGCACTAATTTCACCAATATAAAGTGCAGAATACAATAAGAATTATATTAAGGCAAAACATCTAAAAAATATTAGGGCTGCAGCAAAATCGCTGCAGCCCTTTGCTTTTAATTAATCTAATTAATCGTTTTCCGAATCTTTTTTAGGTTTCTTTTTAGATTCTGGTTCCTTGAGAGCGGGAGTCTCTTTGCTCGGCTGTGCTGTTGCAATCGTTGGAGCATTGTTATCTGCAACCATTTTGCCAGCCAAAGCACCCATAATAAGGCTCTTAATATCGACACCCATGCCAGTGCTAATGCCTTCGGTTACCTGAGTGGTGCCGCTGACAATATCGGAAATCAGTTTTGAGCTGTTGCCTTCGCCATACATGACGATCTTCTCTACCCTGGTGAGAGGCTCAGCAATATTCTTAGCTATTTCAGGCAGAGCAGCCATAATCATTTCAATAACAGCAGCTTCGCCGTATTTCTTCATGGCTTCGGCCTTTTTGTCGATACCTTCCGCTTCAGCCAATGCCTTAAGTCTGATAGCTTCAGATTCAGCTTCTCCGACTGCTCGAATACCTTCAGCTTCACGTTGACGCTCGATCATTTTTGCTTCAGCTTCCTTGGTGCGGCGGAACAATTCAGCTTCTGCAAGCTGTTGAGCTGCGTAACGNTTGGCATCAGCTTTTGCNCGGACTTCAGCGTCCAGAGTTTGTTTGGCAACTTCAACTTCCTTGGCTTTAAGTTCTGCAGTTCGCTCTGCACGAGCAATATCNGCGTTGGCGTAGGAAACTTCGATGGAACGACGCTGCTCNTGCTCTTGAATAGAGTAAGCAGCATCGGCTTCAGCTTTTTTTATGTCAGACTGCTGCTTAAGNTCGGCCTGACGAATTGCCAGAGAAGTTTGCTTTTCCGCAATTTCCATCTCGGCTTTCACCTTGGCATCATTAGCTTCCTTGGCAGCTTGTGATTGAGCAATAGCGACGTCTCGATCGGCATGAGCCTTGGCTATGGCAGCTCCCTTCTTGATTTGGGAGATATTGTCAATACCAAGGTCTTCAATAACATTGTTCTGATCTGAGAAGGACTGCACATTGAAAGAAATCATTTCCAGTCCCATTTTTTCCAAATCTGGTATGGCGTTTTCCTGAACACGCTCGCCAAAGGCTTTACGGTCGGTTACCATTTCTTCCAAGCGCATTTGCCCAACAATCTCACGCATGTTGCCTTCCAGGGTATCCTGGACACGGCTGATAATAATGTCTTCGCTTTCATTGAGAAAGAACTTGGAGGCCAAGGACATCATTTTTTCACTCTGACCTATGCGAATTTTGACGGTTGCGTCTACCTTGACGTTAATGTATTCAGCGTTGGGAACAAAGTCAGTAGTCTTGACATCAACGGAGAACATCTTTAGTGAGAGTTTGTCCATACGTTCCAAAAAAGGAATGCGAAGACCAGCTCTGCCAATCAGAATACGAGGTTTGCGAAAACCGGAGATCATGAAGGCCGTATCAGGCGGAGCTTTCACATAACCGACAATGATAAGGAAGATCAGCAATACAATTAGTATGCCAACACCAAACATAATTTCCATTCTTTTTTCCTTTCTGTTTACCTGTGTTTTTGATTAAAACACATTTTAAAAACTTTAGGACAGTTTCTTCACATCATCCGAGTACTGTTTGTTAAAAAACAATCCCAGATAATATCAGATGTCTAGAAACTTAAAAGCCAGAAGTTGTCAGGATTCTTTCTATTTCAATCAGAAATGCTATTTTTTTGTTCAGATTTTGAAAGCTGTTCCTGCACATGGGTCTATTTTACTTTATAGCCACAAAAAAAAGAAATTAATATATTTTCAAAATAAGAGAAGCTAGACCTTTTTCAATTTGAAAAAGGTAAGTATAGTGTCTCCAAACTTGCGTTCATCAGTGAGAATATATTCGGGACGACTCTCAAGACTCAGATCATCTTTCTTTTGTCTTTCGATTATGAAAAGGGTATTTTCTGTGAAATTCGAAGATTCTGGAAGATATTCTAATATTGGCTCCAGAAAACCTTTCAGATAAGGCGGATCTATAAAAACAACATCAAAGGGCTCATTAAATTTGAATTGCTTGAGAAATTTTAAACAATCCATTCCATAAACTTCCGCATTTTCTTCAAGTTTTGTGTGGCGTAAATTTTCTTTTATAGTTTGAGTGCATTCTCTGGCAAGATCAACAAATACAGCGGAAGCTGCTCCTCGACTGAGGGCTTCAATGCCAAGATTTCCTGCGCCTGCAAAAAGGTCTAAGAATCTTCCGCCTGGTGTTTCGTGAGCTATAATATTGAAAGTCGCTTCCTTCACTCTATCCATAACAGGTCTGGTATAACCGCCTTTAGGCATTTTTAATTTCATGCCTTTGGCTTTGCCCGTAATAACTCGCATTATAAGTCAACCTCCTTCCATAAAGGTCTTATATTTGCCGCCAAAAGAAGCTTTCATGCGTTGAAAGAACCAATCCGAGATCTCTTCAGTTTCTGCTCTGAGAATTTCATAAGCTCGATTACGTGCTAATTCTATCATTTTCAGAGGAATTTTATGTGAAAAGCAAGGGTGAGATAATCCGCTTTGCCTCGTACCTACAATATCGCCAGCGCCTCGCAACTTCAGGTCTTCCATTGCTAACTCGAATCCGTCCGAAGTGCTTTCCAGTATATTGAGTCTCTCGCTATCCTTGTCGGAAATAAACACACAGAAAGATTCAAGACCGGCTCTGCCGACCCTTCCTCTTAATTGATGCAATTGCGAAAGCCCAAAGGAGTCAGCGTTTAAAACTATCATAAGAGTTGCATTAGGGTTATCTATGCCGACTTCTATCACTGTAGTGGCGATAATTATATCTATTTCTTTAGTTGTAAAAGCTTGCATTATTTGCTCTGTTTCTTCAGAATCTTGACGGCTTGTTAAAACAGCAGTGTTGGCCTCCGGAAGCAAATCATCAAAAATCATTTCAGCTTCTTCTACTGAGATACGATGACTTTTGTCTGAAAACTCTATTAAAGGGCAAACAACATATATTTGTTGATTTCTTTCCAAAATTGTTCTGATCAATGGCAAGGCATGACGAATATTCGGTTTTATAGTTGTTTTTATAGGAATTCTGCCAGGAGGCATTTCATCTATTACAGAAACATCCATGTCGCCAAAAATAGTTAAAGAAAGCGTACGTGGAATGGGCGTTGCTGACATGAGTAATTGATGAGGGTTGTCGCCTTTGTTGAAAAGCATGCGCCTATGGTTTACTCCGAATCTTTGCTGCTCATCAATGATACAATAAACTAATTTTTTGAAAGTCACTGCTTCTTGAAAGAGAGCATGAGTTCCAAAAACAAACTTTGCTGAACCATTGGCTATTCTTTCAAGAGCTTCAGAGCGTTCTGCTGTTTTTTGTGAACCTGTTAATATAGCCGCTTCAGAAATAAACTGAGGAAAAAACTTTTCAAAGCTTTTGAGGTGTTGTAATGCCAAAAGCTCTGTAGGAGCCATAAATACGCACTGACTTCCCAGATGTATTTGCTTTGAGGTTTCCAGCATTGAGAGAAAAGCCACTAAAGTTTTCCCCGAGGAAACATCCCCTTGTAAAAGTCTGTTCATAGGAGGCTTGGAGGAATCTTGGCTTATGTTATAAACTATTTCGCTAAAAACTCTCTGTTGGGCATTCGTCAGCTTGAAGGGCAGGGGATAGTCAGGCTGAATTATAGGCGATGATATAGAAACTGGGAAAGAAAGTTCGCCTGTCAGAGCTTCTCTTCTTTTCAAGACGCCTATCTGAAATAGAAGCTGATCAAAAAAAGCTAATGTCTTCTTCGCTTTTTTTACATCTTCAGCAGATGATGGACGATGAATCAAACGTAAGGCTGAAAATATAGCTTCGTAAGAAGTGTCCTTAAAAAAAGAAGGTATAGAAGCTTTCCAATTAACTGTATCAATAATGGTTCTTATAAGGTTGCGAAAACCCAGCGGGGAAATCTTGGCTTCTTTAAGTTTGATATTAGAAGAGTAAACAGGTGTAAGTTCTTTTTTGAGAGAGAAATTTGCCGAGTTTGCCGGTTCAATTTCAGGATTAGCTATATAGAGCGAGTTTTTTAGTGCTTTAATCGAGCCATAGAGCCAATAAGAGTTAAATGGCTTAAGTTGTTTTGTCAGATATGTTTTATTAAACCACTTCGCAGAAATTGAATCCGTTTCATCAGAAAACACAGCGTTTATAATGGTTAGACCTTTTTTTACTCTAAAAAGCGAAATTTTCTCAAGTTTAAGCTTGAAAAGAGCTTCATCTCCATCTTTTACTTCTGAAACTTTAGAAAAGGAAGTGCGATCCTGATATTCGGCAGGATAGCATCTGAAAAGGTCAATAACTTTATAAAAGCCGCATTCGTTAAGTGCTGCAGCTTTTTTAGGACCTATTCCCTTAATTTTTTGAAGGTCGTCATTGAGCAGTAGGGTCACAGCAAAAAAAGAGGTGTCTGTTTAAATAGCAGTTTTGTGTCTTAAACTCCTGGTTTTTGTTCTTGCAGAAGTTGTTGTATATATTTAAATCCTTTAGCCATAAGCTTTAAAGCAGCATCAGGGTCTGAAGATTCCACACATGTTTTTAAGCATTCTTCGTAAGCCATAAAGCCTTGTTTGTGCTGCCCTGCTAAGTTAAATGTATATGCTAATAGGAGCTTGGATTCTATATCCATCGGAGATATGGATATAGCTTTTTGCAGCACATCTCTTGCTTCATCGTATTGNCCATAAAGCAGGTGAAGAGAAGCAAGTTTTTGATAAATAATAGGATTTCGAGGCGATAGTTGTGTTGCTTTAGTAAGTAGAGTAATACTGGATTTATAGCGACCTGCAATCTGGTAAATCTGAGCCAGAATCATGTATGCTCCCAAAATTTTGGGATATATCTCAAGAGCTTTCAAGAGATACTTCGCNGCCAAATCATAGTGTTTGGAATAATAATAGATNTTACCAAGATTGAATAGAGCTTTTACTAAGTCGGGCTTGATTGCCAAAGCCTTCAAATAAAGCTCGGAAGCTTTTTGATAGTCTTTTTCGGCATAATAAAGATTAGCTTGTGCTGAAAGGGCTTTTAAATGATTTGGATTAACGGATAATATCCGGTCATAAATGGTATGAGCTTCAGCATAGTCTCCGCTTTGAATTAGCTCATTAGCTTTTTCCAAGTCATTATTGAAAGACAGATCCAATAAAACTTCTGGCTGAACTTTGATTAATGGAGCGGGCTCTTCCGCGGGTTCTTCTTCAGGCTCATTTTTTTCTATTTCTTCTTGAGGTTGAGTTTCCTCGGGTTTTTGAGGAGGAACATACTCCAAGTTTTCTTCTTTAGCTATTATACAGTTCAGACTGTCTCGATTTTCAACCAGTTCGGTTACTATTTGGTTTATTTGTTCCTCAATGTCTTGGTGCTTGCTGATTTCCGCACCTATTTCGCCTAAGATAAAGGTAGCGGAAGTCAGTTCTTTCTGGTTTTTGCTTTTGAAAAGCTCGCGGAGGTTTTCTAATACATCATATTTGCCGCANTTCCATAAAGCTTTAATGGCATTGCTTTTAACTCGGTTGTCAGGATGCTTNAGCAATTGTTTGTATCTAGAGAAAAGTTCGGAATCAGGCTGAGGNAAAAGCAAAGAAAGAGCATCAANGGCATTTGCNACGACTCTTGTATCATTGCTGTCTAAGTAGGTTTTGATTTGTGGAGCGGATTCTTTATATCCCAAGGTGCCCAATGATGATATTATAGTTGCCTGAACAACTTGATTTTCTTCTGTCTTGAGCTTTTCCGCAAGAATTTCACCAGCCACTTCAGGAACACACTTTGACAATGCAAGAACGGCCTCAACTCTGACATCAAAGTTGGGATCTAGAAGTAAAGGTTGCAAATATGGTAAAGCCTTTTTGTATTCTATTTTTCTGAATGCAAAGATGCTGTTTCGTCTGACATCAGGGTCTTCATCTTTAATCGTATTAGCTAAGGAACTGATAAATCTTGGATCTTTCAATTCNCCTATTACATAAGCCGCAGAAGCTTTATACCACTTATTTTCGTGCTTAAGCATCTGACTGATNGTNGAGGAAACGTCAAAGTCACCGTATTTCCAAATGGCCTTGGCNACATTAGCTTTAACTCTATTGTTAGGGTCATCCAAATAGGGTTGAATAATTCCGACAATTGAGGCGGANTTCATCTCTTCTATAGCTTCAATAGCATTTGCTCTGACTCTAGGATCTTCATCTTTTAGAGCTTGCTGGAAAACCGGAAGCAATTTGTCAGAGCCAAGCATTCCTAATGCTTGAATTGCAGAAGCTCTTATGCGTGAGCTTTTTTCCTGTTCATANAGTTTTTTTANAACTGCAATAGCCCGCCAATTTTTAATTTTGCCCAAAGCCATNACTGCAGAAATTATCGAATCCTCTTCAAAAAANACTTGCCCAGGATCGGCAACAGAAGAGTCTACAGTTGTTTCCATATAGTTGTGNAGAGTTTCCAGCAAGATATCCAATGCGGCTGGATGTTCAAGCATTCCTAAGGCTTGTGCGGCATTAAATCTTACCTCATGNTGAGGGTCGTTCAAAGCATTNACCAAGAGNGTNACTGCCTTTTCACTTTCTATGTTTCCTAATGCCAGAGCTAAAAAGTCTTGGATATTGTCACTCTCATAAGTTTGGAGAAGGAAGTCTGTTGCTTTTTCACCCTTAAANTTGGACAAAGCTATAGCCGATTCTCTTCGCTGTTCGTATGTACCTGACAAGAAGTTGTGAATCAGTCTCGCTATTAAAGGTTTTATGCTCTCAATTATTTTTTGTTCGCTTGCAACTTCCGACATTCGTTAAGACTCCATGTATAAAATTATCTCGCTAAAATATAGCATAGTTAAACTTAAAAATATAGGCTGGACAATTGATAAAACTGCTGAAAAAGCTTACCCAATAAGCCTAAGAAAAGAGAAATAATTTTGCAAATTTTGAAAAAGAAAAAAGTCAGTCTGTTTTTTCTTGGTTTTCAGCCAAAAGTTGCAAGTTTTTTTCATAAAGTTCTTTTGCAAGAGGCCATGTCGGCTGTTTTGAAATAGCAATTTTGTAGTTTTTGGCTGCACTTTCAAAAGATGCTTTTTGATTGAAAATCCCTGCCAAGTTGAAGTGAGCGAATGGTTTTACAAAGCTGTCAGCTGGAAGTGTATCTGTAAGTTCAATAAGTCTGGCAGGATTCTTGGCTTTTAGAGCTGCTTGCGTAGCACTGTTCAACTTGGCAAATTCCAGTAGCATTTGCTTCGGAAGAGCTATATCTGTTCCATCTAT
>JGI24710J26742_10003808_pt1 | contig 12667 bp, 13 predicted proteins | sample BioPla2DNA2_FD_26742 | JGI IMG/M metagenome (IMG submission 26742) | reverse complement strand
CAACTGATGAATTTAACAAATTAATAAAAGACGCTGATTTAATTATTACTCATGGTGGTGTTGGCTCAATCTTAGAGGGAGTTAAGAATAACAAAGTAATTCTAGCTGCTCCTCGTTTAAAAAAACATGGTGAACATGTAAATGATCACCAATTACAAATAGTAGATGAGTTTGCTAAAATGGGTTATATAATACCACTTAAGGATTTTAATAAATTGGATAAATTATTAATAAAAGCAAAAAAATTTAAACCAAAAGAATTTGTAAGTAACAATAGAAACTTTGTAACATTATTAGAAAGTTATATAGATACTTTATAGGGTTTGAAATAAGTGTAAAGTGCTATTTCATATAGTTGATAATATAAGATATGAAATGGTATAATAGAAATAGAGAAGGTGATATTGTGGAAAAAGAATTGTATCATGTAAATACAGTAAGAAAACCTTTCCTTACTGAAAAAAGAAGAGATGAAATTATAGAAAATTACTATAGAAAACAAGCTAGAAAAGAGAGATGCGCTGTAGTAGGTAGAAAAGTAGGTACTATAACAGCAACAACTATTGCTATTGCTACAATTGGTTTGATGGCTACTTTAGGTCCGGATTATATTGCATCAAAACAAACTAGTCAACTAGCCCAAGCTAACTATGAACTAGATCAAAATGCATATCATAGAGAAATTACAGAAGATGTAATAAGGGATGCTAATAGAGATTATTACATTTCTAAAAAAGAAGAGGCATTAGAAAAGATGAAGTCTCTTACACCGGGAACAGCTGAGTATTATGATACACAACAATTACTAGATGAATATGAACTTGAACTTATGGGATATGATGAAATCATAAAAGATGAAGGTAGAAGTAGGTAAGAAAGAGGTAAATAATGGATAGAATAACAAAGGGTGAAGCTATTACCTTAGATAATGACATAGAGTATGTTGTTGTTGATGCTGTTGAGTTGGATAATAAAAGATATCTTTATCTAGTTAGTGAAGATAAGAATGAAGTACTTGTTGCAGAAGAAATTATAGAAGATAATGATATTTTTGTTGAGACTTTAACTGATATGGAAAAGGTTAGAGAAATATCTAAGATAGTTGTAGAGAGATTAGATAATTAATCTCTTTTTTTGTGATATAATTGAACTGATTGGAGGAATATATGAAAGTATTAGTAATTGGTGGTGCTGGTTACATTGGAAGCCATGCCGTATACGAACTTATTCGCGATAATCACGAAGTTGTTGTAATGGATAATTTATCAACTGGTGATGAAACTTTTATTCCAAAAGGTGTTAAGTTTTACTTTGGTGATATTACCAAGAGGGAAGATCTATCTAAAATATTTGAGACTGAATGTGCTATAAAACCATTTGATGTTGTAATGCATTTTGCAGCTAAACTTATCGTACCTGAGAGTATGTCAAAGCCACTTGAGTATTATCACAATAATGTTGAAGGTGTTAGATTAATGCTTGAAGTAATGACTGAACATAATATAAAGAATGTAGTGTTTTCATCTACTGCTGCTGTATATGGTAATCCAGTTAAAACATTATGTGAAGAAGATGATATTACAATACCGGTAAACCCTTACGGAGCTAGTAAGTTAGCTAGTGAAAATATGATTAAGTGGGTTTGTAATGCATACAAAATGAATTACTGTATATTTAGATATTTTAATGTGGCTGGGGCGGACAAGTCATTAGAAATAGGATTAAAGAAAGATAATCTTACCCATTTAATTCCTATAACAGTTCAAACCGCTTTAGGTATTAGAGATAAAATGATTGTCTTTGGTGATGATTATGATACAGTAGATGGGACATGTGTAAGAGACTATATTCATGTATCTGATTTAGCGCATGCTCATGTTTTAGGTGCAAAATATATTCTAAATAACAATGAATCGGTATTACTTAATTTAGGTTCTAATGAAGGATATAGTGTTAAACAAATTATTGATGAAGTTAGCAAATATGCTAAGGTGAATTATGAAGTAGGTCCTAGAAGAGAAGGAGATCCAGCCTCATTAATAGCGTCAAACACTAAAGCAAAAGAAATACTTGGTTGGATACCTCAAAATGGTCTTTCTGATATTATTAAATCAGATATGGAATATCGAAAGAAAATATCAAACGAGTAATTTTTAAGGAGTACTTATGATTGGTTTAATTAAAAAAAATAAAGAAATAATTATGTATTTAATATTTGGAGTTTTAACAACTGTTGTCAATATTTTAACGTATGCTTTTAGTACAAGAATACTTGATATAAATGAATATATATCTAATATTATAGCTTGGGTTTTATCAGTTTTATTTGCATATGTTACTAATCGTAAATATGTATTTGATAGTAAAGCAGAAAGTAAGTCTGCAAAAGTTAAAGAGATGCTATCATTTTATGCATGTCGCCTTGTTACTTTTGGTATTGATATGGCTTTAATGTATGTAATGATAGATCTAATTAAAACAGATGATATGATAGCCAAAGTAATAGTTAATTTTGTAATAATAGTTATAAATTATATATTTAGTAAACTTATAATTTTTAAAAATAAAGAAGTTAGGAGTGAAAAGTAATGGCTAAGGAAAAAATATCTATTATTGTACCATGTTATAACGAGGAGGAATCATTACCCATATTTTATGAAGAAATTATTAGTATAGCTAAATCGATGAAGAAAGTTGATTTTGAATTTTTATTTGTTGATGATGGATCAAGGGATAATACGCTTGAAGTGATGAGGCCTTATCTAAAAAGGATAAGAGAGTAAGATATATATCATTTTCTAGGAATTTTGGTAAGGAAGCTGCAATGTATGCAGGACTTGAAAATGCTATTGGGGATTATGTTGCTGTAATGGATGCTGATTTACAGGATCCACCAACATTATTACCTGTTATGTATAAAGATATAAAGGAATCTGATTATGATTGTGTTGCAACAAGAAGAGTAAGTAGAGTTGGAGAACCTAAAATAAGGAGTTTCTTTGCAAGGCAATTTTATAAGATAATCAATAAAATATCAAAAGCTGATATAGTGGATGGTGCTAGAGACTTTAGACTTATGACAAGACAAATGGTTGATTCAATTGTAGGGATGAGAGAGTATAATCGTTTTTCCAAAGGGATCTTTGGTTGGGTTGGCTTTAAAACAAAATGGTTAGAGTATGAAAATATAGAACGTGTAGCTGGTGTTACAAAGTGGTCATTTTGGAAACTCTTCCTTTACTCAATTGAGGGAATAATTGCTTTTTCAACAGCACCACTTGTTATAGCATCTATTATTGGTATGCTGTTTTTACTGATAGCTTTTATCTTAATAATTGTTATAATCGTAAAAACTCTCGCTTTTGGAGATCCAACAGCAGGATGGCCATCACTTGTTTGTATCATTTTCTTTGTTAGTGGTATTCAGTTATTTTGTATTGGTATCATGGTCAATACTTATCTAAAACTTATTTAGAAACAAAAGGAAGACCAATATATATAGTAAGAGAGAGAGAAACTGATAAAAAGTAGTAATATTATTTAAGAAATAACATATATTATAGTGTCACATGGTAATATGTGATAAAGATCTGGTTTAAAAGCCAGGTCTTTTTTTATATATTTTTGTAAAGGAATGGTGCGTTTGTTTATTTAATTCTTAATTTGGGTTATAATGATTATAGATAGTAAAATAGGAGATGATTAAATGGCAAATTATAAAACAATGGATGGTAATGAAGCTGCTAGTAGAGTAGCTTATATGTTTTCAGAGGTGGCAGGAATATACCCAATAACACCTTCTTCAGTTATGGCTGAACATGTTGATGAGTGGAGTGTTGCAGGNGAAAAGAATATCTTTAATGATGAAGTAAAGGTAGTTCAAATGCAAAGTGAAGCAGGTGCTGCTGGAATGATTCATGGTTCACTACAAAGTGGGCTTTTAACGACTACTTTTACATCGAGTCAAGGTTTACTTTTAATGATTCCTAACATGTATAAAATGGCAGGTGAGATGTTGCCTGCGGTTATGCATGTAGCTGCAAGATCGATTGCTACTCATGCTTTAAGTATTTTAGGTGATCACCAAGATATATATGCAACAAGAATGACTGGTTTTGCAATGCTTTCATCATCTTCTGTACAGCAAGTGATGAATTTATCTGCCGTAGCGCATCTATCTGCTATTAAAGCATCACTTCCTGTAATGCACTTTTTTGATGGTTTTAGAACAAGCCATGAGATAAAGAAAATTAATGTGCTTGAAAAAGAAGATTTAATTCCGTTAGTTGATAAAGAAGCTTTAAGTAATTTCCGTAAGAAAAGCTTATCGCCTTTCAATAAGGTTATAAGGGGTACAGCTCAAAATGAAGATATATATTTTCAGTCTACTGAAGTTAGAAATGAAGATTATAATAAAATGGCTGATATCGTAAATGATTATATGATGGAAATTAACAAAATAACAGGTAAAAACTATAAACCATTTAATTATCATGGTGATCCTAAGGCTACTAAAGTTATAGTGGCTATGGGTTCAGTATGTGATACTATAAAAGAAGTGGTAAGAGACTTAAATAAACGCGGAGAACGTGTAGGTCTTATTGAAGTACATTTATATAGGCCATTTAGTTCAAAGTATTTATTAGATGTATTACCAAAGACTACTAAAAAGATAGCTGTATTAGACCGTACTAAAGAACCAGGTAGTGTTGGTGAACCACTTTATTTAGATGTTGTAGAAGTAATAAATAAGCTAAATAAGAAAATAGAAGTTATAGGTGGTCGTTACGGATTATCTAGTAAAGATACTGATCCTAGTCAAATTAAAGCAGTTTATGATTTTCTAGATAATAGAAATAAATTTTCATCATTTACAATTGGCATTACTGATGATGTTACTAATTTAAGTTTGCCTGAAAATAATTATCAAATTGATAACAAAAAAATTAAAGAATTCCTAATATATGGATTTGGGTCAGACGGTATGATTACAGCATCTAAGGATATTATCAAAATAGTAGGTGACCATAGTAATAATTATGTTCAAGGATATTTTCAATATGATTCTAAGAAAAGTGGAAGTATGACAAGAAGTCATTTAAGATTTGGACCTGATCCTATTAAATCAGCTTATTTTGTTAAGAATCCTGAATTTGTAGTGTGTACTAAAGAGACTTATATAACTCGTTATGATATGCTAAGCAATATAAGAGAAAAAGGAATATTCTTATATGTTACATCAAAGAGTCCAGCTGAATTAAAAGAAATAATACCATATGAGATGAAAAAGATTTTGTATGATAAGAAGATTAAATTTTATACAATCGATGCTTATGCTCTTGCATCAAAACATGGTTTACAAAATAAAATAAGTATGATTATGGAAGCTTGTATTTTTAAGATAAGTAATATATTTGATTATGATGAAGTTATCAAGAAAGTTAAAGAAAAGATTGTAGAGAATTTTTCTAATAAGGGAGATAAGGTAGTAAATGCTAACATAGCATGTGTTGATGAAGTAAAACAATTCTTACATGTAGTAGATGTTGATGATACTTGGTTAGAAAAAGATTCAGTATCTTGTAAGGTAGAACCTAAATTTGATGATAAAATATTTAACAAAATGATGGATTTATCAGCAAATGATTTAAAAGTATCGGATTTTATTCCTTATAAGGATGGCACTTACCTATCAGGTACATCTCAGTATGAAAAAAGAGATATAGCAGAAGATAATCCATTATGGTTACCTGAGAATTGTATACAGTGTAATCAGTGTTCGTTTGTTTGTCCACATGCTGTTATTAGACCTTTCCTTCTAAATGAAGAGGAATTTAATAATGCACCTCGTGAGATTCAAGAAAAATGTGTGGATGCTTTAGGACTACCATATAAATATCTTATCAATGTATCGCTTCAAGACTGTACAGGGTGTGGAATATGTGCTAGAACATGTCCTGGTAAGGGTGGCGATAAGGCTCTTAAGATGATGCCTGTAGTAGGTACTTGTGATGCGACAAGTGAATATTTACTTAAAAATGTAACTGAGAAAACAGAAGTGGTAAAACCAAATGTTAAGTTTTCTCAATTTAAAACACCACTATTTGAATATAGTGGGGCATGTGCTGGATGTGGTGAAACACCATATTTAAAACTATTATCACAACTATTTGGAGATAGAATGGTAATAGCAAATGCAACAGGTTGTACTTCTATTTATGGTGCTAGTACACCTAGTATGCCTTGGAAGGTAGCATGGGCAAATTCTTTATTTGAAGATAATGCTGAATTTGGTTATGGAATGCTNATNGGCGCTAATACTATGCGTAATCGTATTAAAAACTTAATAGANGAAAATNTAGATAAAGCAGATAANGAAACACAAGAATTACTAAATGAGTGGTTATCAAATTATGATGATTATGAGATTACTAAGAAAGTATATGATAACCTTAATTACAAGAAAGTACCTTATTTAGAGAATGTAAAAGAATATATACCATCTAGAAGTGTATGGACAATTGGTGGTGATGGTTGGGCATACGATATAGGATTTAGTGGTATAGACCATGTCTTATCTAGCAATGATAATGTCAATATTTTAGTTTTAGATAGTCAAGTATATTCAAATACTGGTGGTCAATCATCAAAAGCCTCAGAGCGAGGCTCAATTGCTAAGTTTACAGCTAGTGGAAAGAAGACATCTAAAAAAGATTTAGCCCGTATTGCAATGTCATACCCTAATGTTTATGTAGCTAGTGTCTGTATGGGAGCTAATATGCAACAGACTGTAAATGCTTTAGTAGAAGCAGAACGCCATGATGGACCATCAATTGTTATTGCTTATTCAACTTGCATAACTCATGGTATAAAAGGAGGAATGGGTAAAACAATAGAAGAAGAGAAGGCTGCTGTTGGGTGTGGTTATGTACCAATATTTAGATATGATGGTGCAAATGATAAATTTACTTTAGACTTTAAAGAACCTAATTTTGATTCGTTCCAAAGTTTCTTAGATGGTGAAAATCGTTTTGCAATGCTAAAGAAAGTAAACGAGGAGAAAGCAGAAGATTTACAAAAACAGTTAAAAGAAGATGCAATAAAGCGATTTAATTATTATAAATCACTTGCAGATGATGTAAAATAATATAAAAAAACGTACTTTAATTAGTACGTTTTTAATTATTAATTTGGAAGACCGTCCCCCCTGAGAACGATCTTCAAAAAGAATAAAAAGGGGTTGGCTAGTGTGATACTAGCACCAATTCGCCTTTTCGGGAATTGGTAATGCTTATAATACCCACATTGCCTATTTTTGTCAAGCCTTTTATGTGTTTTTTAAGTCTTTATTTTAATCATTAATTATAATTAGTAATTAAGAGAAAAAAGTTAATAATATTAATAATCTAAGATTGGGTGATACTTCGTGAATTATAATAATGATCATTATTTTAAGAAGCTTGATAATGTAGCTGCCTTTTATGCATCTACTACAACAATATATAATCCTAATATATATCGCTTATCTGTAAGACTTAAGGAAAAAGTAGTATCAAGCAAACTAGAAGAAGCATTAAAAGATACTCTAAGATCAATTCCAACTTTCGCTGTTAAACTACAAAGGGGTTTCTTTTGGTATTATTTAGAACATAATCATGATTTACCAATAATAAGTGAAGATACACATTTTCCACTTAGGCCAATTAACAACATTATAATAACTATTTTCTATTTAAAGTTACATATTACGAGAAAAGAATAAATGTGGACTTCTCTCATATTTTAACTGATGGTACTGGAGCACTTTATTTTTTAAAAACACTAGTTATCAATTATTTAAAGATAAGTCATCCTAAAGGGATTAGCAAAATTACTACTGATGCAGAAAAACTTTCTATACATGAAGCTAACGATGATAGTTTTTTGAAACATTTTGATGCGCCAATTGATAAAAGAAAAGTTGTTAAGAAGAATGATACCGATGCTTTTCATTTAAGAAATAAAAGTAAGAAAAACACTATAGATGTTATTTTAGGTAGCATGTCAGTTACAGAATTAAAGATGTTAACAAAAGAAAAGGGGGTAACTATAACTGCCTATTTAATAGCATTATTAATATATTCGATATACCACGGACGATACAAATATACTAAGTCTATTAAGCCTATCACAATTGCAGTACCAGTTAACCTTCGCAATCACTTTCCATCAACTAGTATGAATAACTTTTTTTCAACCATTATAATAAACCTTGATGTAATGAAAAAAGATTACTCTTTTGATGATGTACTAGAGATAGTATCAAGTGAAATGAAGAGGGAACTAGATAAGGATGTATTATTAAAAAATTGTAAGAATTATGTTAGGTTACATAAAAACATTGTATTAAGATTTATCCCATTATTTATTAAAGATCTAATACTTAGAGAAGTTAATAGAGTTGTTAGTAAAAGAGGAGCTACATCAAGCTTATCTAATATAGGTGTTATTAAAATGCCTGATGAAGTAAGTAAATACATTGATAAATTTGATATGCTTTCTTATATAGATAATTCAACGCATCTTAAATTAGGTATCTGCTCCTTTAATGACAATTTATCAATATCATTTTCTTCTGCCTTAAATGATACAGAAATAGTACGTACCTTTTTTACAGCACTTAGTAGCAATGGAGTTAACATAAATATTTCATCAAGTGGAGGAGTAAAATGAGATATTGTAATATATGTAATGTTGCTATAGAAAATAAAACAGATTATTGCCCGTTATGTAAAAAAAGAGTTGTTAAAAAAAGTAACATAGAATCAAAAGACTTTCCAGTGCAGAATATTTCAAAAACTGATATTAATAAATTTGTTCTTCGTGTTTTACTATTTACGTTTATAACATTGATAGGCTTAAATATAGTTCTAAACCTTATTTTCCAATTTAACTCAATATGGGTTCCATATGCTATTATTATTTTATTTTATGTTTACCTAATAATAAGAGCATCTATAATATCATATCGTGATATAGGAACAATTATTGTGTTAAATGTATATATGTTATCCTTCATAGGTTTTATTTTAGATATGCTCTTAGGATACAGAGGTTGGTCGATTTCTTATCTTCTGCCTATTTTAATATTGATAGGTGATATTTCGCTTGTCATTTTTATGATTGTTAAACCATATTCTTTTAAAAATTATTTTATCTATATACTTACAGTAGCATTTTTTGGTATAATACAATTGCTGTTCTTAACTATCGGCATTATTAAATATAGAACAATAAGTTTAATAGCATTTTTTGTCTCTGTATTAACTGTAATTGGATTATTTATATTTGGTAGTAAGAAAGCTAGAGGCGAATTTATTAAGCGTTTTCATTATTAGTAGTAAGGAGGTTTTGGAATGAATAAGAAAAACATTAAAAGAATTATTGCTCTTAGTGCTGTTGCAGCTCTTCTTGCTNCAAACAAAGATGTTGCAATAGCTGAAGAAATTTACACTATGGAAGAACAACAAGATATGGAACATGAAAAGAGAAACTTAGGAAGGNCAAGAACAAAAGCTAGAAATTGTTACAGAGGAGTCTCTTATCATAAAAAGGGATAAAGTTCTAAATAGATGCTAAAGCATCTTTTTTCTTTATCTATTATTATGTTAAAATATTAATGAGGTATTATTATGGATGATTTAAATCTTATTAAAGGAATAGGACCTAAAACAAAAGGTTACCTAGAAAAATTAAATATTTATAATGTTAATGATTTAATTTGTCATTTTCCTTTTCGTTATGAGATATTAAAAAGAAGTGATCTATTTAATTTAAGGCAAGATGATAAGATTATAATTGATGGTTATATAGACTCAACACCTAGTGTGTTTAGATTTAAGGGCAAAATGAATAAAATGAGTTTTAGACTTAGGACTAAGGAAGCCATAATAAATGTNGTAATTTTTAATAGAGCATTCTTAAAAAATAATTTAACCATTAATAAAGAAATAACTGTGATTGGTAAATGGGATTTATTAAAAAATACAATTGTTGCATCAGATATTATGTTTGGATTAATAGGTAATGAGATAAAGATAGAACCAATATATCATACAGTAACTGGCTTAGGTAGAAAACAAATCATTAATTTTATAGATGGAGCATTTAATCTAAATCCAGAGATAGATGATTATGTGCCAGACTTTTTGGCATCTAAATATAACTTTTTAGATAAGNGGGAATCTTTAAGTATCCTTCATCATCCTAAAGATATAAACAAAGTTAAAAAAGCAATGCTTCGTCTTAAATATGAAGAATTGTTTATGTTTATGCTTAAAATTAATTTCTTAAAAAGTAAGAATAACGAGTTTAAAAAGGGGCAACCAAAAGAAATGGATAAAGATAAAATAGAAACCTTTATAGATAATTTACCTTTTAAATTAACAAGCGATCAACTTAAAGCAGTAGAAGATATAATGAGTGATTTATCATCAAATAGAGTGATGAATCGTTTGCTTCAAGGTGATGTTGGTAGTGGTAAGACTGTAGTAGCTGTTATTGCGATGTATATTATGTACTTAAATAATTTTCAATCAGCTTTGATGGTTCCAACGGAAATTTTAGCTAAACAGCATTATAAAAATATTAAAGAATTATTTAAAGGTATCGATATTAATATTAGATTATTAATAAGTTCAACTCCAAAAGCAGAAAAAAATGAAATATATAAAGAATTAGAAGAAGGCAATATAAATATCATTGTAGGAACGCATGCCATTATTCAAGATACTGTATCATTTTCTAGACTTGGTTTAGTTATAACGGATGAACAACATCGTTTTGGCGTTAAACAAAGAAATAATCTAAGAAGTAAAGGAGAACTAGCTGACATTCTATATATGAGTGCAACTCCAATTCCTAGAACTTATGCTTTAACCATCTATGGTGATATGGATATAACTAATATCAAGACAATGCCATCAAATAGGAAGAGTATAATTACATATTTGAAACAACCTAACGAGATTAAGGATGTTCTTGCGATGATTAATGATGAATTAGATTTGAATCATCAAATATATGTTGTAGCGCCCCTTATTGAAGAAAATGAAAAAGATCAGGAAAATGTTGAAAAACTTACTAGACAATTTGANCTAGCATTTGGTAAGAAATATAACATAGGTATGTTACATGGTAAGATGGCATCAAGTGAAAAAGAAAAGATAATGAATGAATACGCGAATGGTGATATCAANATCTTGATTAGTACAACAGTTATTGAAGTAGGAATCGATGTTAAAAATGCAACGATGATGGTAATATTTGATGCTCAAAAGTTTGGATTATCGACCCTACATCAATTGAGGGGAAGAGTAGGTCGTAGTAACTTACAATCATACTGCATTTTAATAAGTGAGCATGAAAAAGAACGACTTAAAATCATGACAGAAACAAATGATGGATTTGAAATTAGTGAAGCGGATTTTAAATTACGAGGTCAAGGAGATTTGTTTGGAGTAAGGCAAAGTGGTGATATGAATTTTAAAATAGCTGATTTAAAGAAGGACTTTAAGATTTTAATGAAAGCTAAAGAAGATGCTAATATGTTTATTAAAAAGTCCATGATGGATGATTATCCTGCCATTAAAAGAATAGTAGAAGGGAGTTTTAATTTAGATTGATGTTTAAATATGTATATATCGAAATTACTAATGTTTGTAATCTAAACTGCACCTTCTGTAAGGGAAGTAAAAGGCCAAAGGACTTTATGAGTGTTGATTCTTTTAAAGAAATTTTAGATAAAATAAAAGGATACACTAAATATATAAATCTACATGTATTAGGTGAACCCCTAATGCATCCTGAAATAGACGATATCCTTAGATTGGCAGAAGAGAATAATTTTAAGGTAAATATAACTACTAATGGAAAGTTATTAGATGATAATGTTGATGTTATAAATAAGTGCAAGAGTGTTAGACAAGTTAATATATCATTACACAGTTTTAATAATATAAGTGATATAAAGGATTTAATTGAAGTAGTAGATAAGATAAGAAAGGATTGTTATATATCACTTAGGCTTTGGAATTTAAAATCAAAGAACAATAATGACGAAGTAATAAATTTATTATCTAATCATTACAATAAAAAAATGGGGGATAAGAACGATAAGTTAGAAGATAACATATATCTTGATTTTGAAGAACAGTTTAAATGGCCAGATATTAATGATGATATAAGAAGTGAAGAAGGAACTTGTTATGGTCTTCGTACCCATATTGCAATATTAGTTGATGGTACAGTTGTTCCTTGCTGTTTGGATAGTGATGGGATTATTAACCTTGGTAATATTTTAAAATATGATCTAAAGGACATTTTAGAAGGTGAAAAATCAAAGAATATAAAAAAGAACTTTCAAAATAGAAAGTTGTGCGAAGACTTATGTAAAAGGTGTAGTTACATCAAAAGATTTGATATTTCCAAAAGAGATAAATAATGTTAAATTCTATTTGACTTTTAGCAAAAAAAATATTATTATGTATATAGTGTGAATGATAAGTTCACACGTCCATACTTGTGACTTTAAGACGAGTATGGGCAACCAAAACCCCCTGAAGGAGCCGAGAGGCTCCATTTTTTGTATAAAGCCAGTGTTTATAAGGGTTTGTAATTTTTGAAATAA
>JGI24710J26742_10003805_pt1 | contig 12675 bp, 13 predicted proteins | sample BioPla2DNA2_FD_26742 | JGI IMG/M metagenome (IMG submission 26742) | reverse complement strand
GACTGAACAACCATCTCCTGCCATTCCCTTTCTGGATCAATCGCTGGAGACGGCTTGACTGCTTGAGGCGTGGACATTTCAAGTGCCTGGGCCAATGGGTTATCATACTTGGGAATAGCCGCACCAAAAGGAAGAAACCCGCCAAGTTTCTGATCAAGGCGGGTGTATGCGCTCTCTTTAGGCACTGCCGGCGCTACCGATACTTCCGGTTGCATGAGTTGTTCAAATTTAGTGTCAACAGTTACGGGGCTGACTGTTTCCGGTTTAAAAAGAGATTCAGTACCCGGTTTTGGTTTGGTAAAATCATAAGTTATTTTGCGCTGTTTCTTTTCTTCTTCAGAAACAACTTCGCCTCTTTTTCTGGAAAAGTCATAGTTTGCCATAATTACATCACCTTACCTGAACTGTTTGCCCGGGAGTATATCAATAACTTTCTGCCATACTGGGCGGGCCTTTAGTCTCTGCCTTTCCCTTTCCTCCTCTTTATTCTTGAGTAAGAATTGGTACTCTTCCATAGCTAATGCCGCTTGATCAACGTATTCCTTGAGTTTTTCTATATCTACGCCATCACGGACTAGTTNAGATGCCCAGCTATCAATATTAACCTTTAACTCTTCCGGCGAAGTTCCTTTAATGAGTGCATCATTGACAAATTCCATAGCGTNTGCAAGGGCAGCATTTTGCCGTTCTGTCAGGGTCTTGCCACCGGAGGAACTACCGCCTCCGCCGCCACCCCCTCCGCCGCCGGATCCTGATCTGCCCATGTTCGCTAGCTGTGCGCTTTTCAGGGCCGCTTCAAGTGCAAACTGTCTTTCTTTAAAGTCACGTTCCCACGTAGGCTGTCCCTGGTACATACCGGTTAACCCTGCTTCTGTAACCTGCTTATATAGTGTCGGTTGTCCGCCGTACATGCCCGTTAACTGTGCTTCCTGTAACTGCCTTTCATAAGTAGGCTGGCCGCCAAACATTCCTGTCATGGCGGCCAATTTCATCTTCTGCCCAATAGTCGTGTGATCACCCGCATAACCCGGGGTAAATTGCTCTAAACCAGTCTGGAACCCCTGCGTTGGGTCAGCGCCCCAAAGGTCTGTAGGCAACTCATAGGGACTCCCGCCGGACCGGAGGAAATTCATCCTCGTTGCATTAGCCGCCGCATTCAAGGCTGCCCTTTCAGCGTCCGTAGCAGNATTCCTGTACCGCATTGACATACTGTGCAGGGCATCTGCCACGGGATTGACCCGCTGTTGTTTTTGGAATTGCGCTATCGCCTGCGCTAATGCTGTCGCGCCTTCGTATGGGTTATAAGTTGTAGCCATTTATCTCCCTCCTAGCCATAAAGGAATAGGGGCAGCAGTGATAACATAAGGTTCTGCTGATTCTGGTTATAGCCAAGCATGTTCTGGCGCTGTAAATTCTGAAGTTCTGCCAACCTGTTTGACTCAAGTAGTCCTAAGCGCTCCTGGAGTTCATTCTGTCGCCTGGCGTATTCATCAGCCAGCGCCGCTAACTGGAGGTCAACCCCGGACATTTTGGCCGCCTTTTCCTGCATGGCCTGTGCCTCCTGCCTCAATATCGGCTCAGTCAGCTTTGCCCTTTCCCAGTTAACTACACCTGAGCGCCCCATTCCCCGGGCAATAGCGTCCTGTTTAGCCCGTCTTTCCGCTTCATCAAGCCGTTGGCTGATGGTGTCGCCAACGCCGCTGTAAGCCGCCTCAATCTGCAATTTAGCAGCTTCCTGGGCCGCCTTTGACATATCGTAGTTGCTTTGCAGCGCCGCAAGTAAAGGCGACAACTGTAAATCTGCGTATGTCTTCGCCTGCTCCATCATCTCAGCATCAGACAGTGGCGTGTAGTTGAAAGAGGTGCCAAGTTTACCGAGTATGGCATCGAGATCCATCCTGTTGCCTAAAGATGTAGGCTGATATGTCTGCTGTTGGGCGCCATAGTAAGTCGTCGTGGGCTGGTAGGTCGTTGACATTCCGCCGCCCTGCATAATCCTGTTGATGTCAGCCTGGTTTAGCCCACTTCCACCCAACGCTTGAGTAGCTGCATCGTCAGCCTTATCCCTGCCCTTGCCGCTAACCTTTGCCCCCTGGTTGGCCGCTTTTGCGTACTCCAGGGCATAGCCGCTCAAACCGGATAAGTCAAACCCGCCTCCGCTGCCACCGCTGGTAGAAGTTGGCCTGTAATTGCCNCCAGGTTTTGCCTGGGATGCCGCACTGCTGTAGTCCGTGTAGTCTGGACCGTCAGTATAACCGATAACCTCTCCGTACTTATTGTATATTTTCCCCATTGTCTAACCTCCCTCCTATAACCCTGTCAGTGCCCTTTGAAGCGAGTTCATGTAAGGCGTCTTAGGCAGTGCCGTTGGCCTGACAAACTCCCTTGGCGCAACCAGGCTCAGCGCCTGTGACATGGGACTTACCTGCCTGTTGCTTAAATCGTACTGGTAATAGTTTGGGTCAACCCTGTCCAGGTGTTCCGCGTAGTCAAGTATCTGGTCTGCCGCACGGGGGTTGATCTTGCCGCCGCCGTGGGTAGAAACAACATCGCCCAGCGTCCTGCCCGTTCTGTTGTAAGTAAACCTGTAAGTGTCGGGGGCAATTGTTGTCAGCCCAAGGCCGTACTTTTTTGCCAAACTCTCTGCCGTAGGCCATGCCTCCACAGGGGACATATAAGCAAGCAGTCCAAACCGTTTACTTGCCGCCCACGGGTAATCTTCCGGCCTGATCGTCTTTGGATCAATTGCCATCCTTAACAACCCCCTTCTTTANGCCTGCAATTTCAGCTTTGGCCTCTTCAAGCTGCTGCTTACTCTCCCTGACTTCCCTCTCAAGGATCTCCAATCTCTTTTCAATAGGGGTCTCCTTACTTTTTATGTGAACCCTTATCATGCTTCACTCACCACCAAAGAAGTTGAAAAAGGCAGGTAGTTTTCGGCGTTAATAGTTATGTCTACTGTATGTGGTTCATCACAGGTTAATTCGACAAGCAGTTTTCCGTTTTCCGGCTTCGCTTGATATGCCCTGCCGCCAATGGTGACGGTAAACGCCCTATCCTCATCGGTTATAATGTTAGCTAAATAGTCCATACAGCTAAATTCCAAAATAAAAGAGACGCCTGCTGTGTACGTCCCCGGCTCGAAGTCTATATACCTGTCTATCATATACGGCAAAGTCCTGATGCGAATATCCTTCGGCAGGTTATACCTGTTCTCGCCGAATACGTCATACACTATAACATCATCGTCCAATGCGTCAAGTATTTCTGTGCTTTTAATGTCGTACTTGTTATGGAAGAACATCCTCTGCATAGAATATCCCCCCTAAACCTTAACTTCGATAATATTTCCGGCTTCTCCGGGTTGCCCTGGTTCACCGTCCTGGCCATCATCCCAGTACCCCGTGCCGCCTGCGCCGCCTGCTCCACCTAGGCCGCCGTTAACCTCTATTGTGCCAAAGTCTGTAAAGCTAACTCTATAGATAAAGGCAGCGATTCCGCCGCCGCCGCCTCCACCACCACCGCCACCGCCACCGCCGTCTCCTTGGCTGCTGTTGTAACCATCCCTGCCGTCCCCACCGTCCAAGCCGTTGCATTTGACGGCACCGGAACTGGTAATAAAGATGGAGCCGCCGGCAATAATAACCACAAGGCCGCCTCCAGCAGAACCACTTTCCGCTTGAAGTTCTGGGTCGCTTACAGGTTCAGCACGGTAAAAATTTACCGCATCGTAACCACCATGCAGGCCGCCTCCGCCTCCGCCACCATTGCCGCCGCCGTGGCCAGCGCCTCCTCCGCCTCCGCAGAGGGCGTCACCATCAAGGCCGTCCCGGTAAACATTGCTGTACTGGTTTGCGCAGTATCCTCCGTAACCACCTTTTTCGGCAGGGAGATCGGCATCATTACTGCCACCTGCGCCGCCGTCTCTTCCATCCACATCCACGTCTCTCGTGCCGCCTCCGCCTCCGCCGCCGCCTCCTCCGTGGCCTCCACCGAACCATCCGGGGGCAGAAGCAAGACCGGCTGCGCCACCTTTACCATCGTAGTCACGGGTACCATCCGCACCATCGCCGCCTGCGCCGCCACTGCCCCCTTTGCCGCCTGGGGGAATGTCTACCACATAGACGCCGACGGGTATTTGGATCAGCCTTTGGGTTGAACTAATTTTAGAGACTTTAGCGGCCTTCCCGGACATATCAATAGTGCCTTCTATGATGACATTTCCTTGACAAAAGATAAACAACCCACGGCAACGCTTATCAACGGTTAAAGTATGCCCCTGGTTAAGCCTAAAAGACTTGAACTGTTTAACAACGCTGTAAGAGTCCTCGTCGGTCACCGTCCAGGTCACATTGCCTGTACTGTTAAACTCACCGTCAGAACCGTTGCCGAAACCGTCCAGGACACTTATGACAGTCTCAGAAGGGTGATCCTCGTCACCAATAGTCCCGGTATAGTTGGGGACACCTTCAGTAACATCGGCCCAGTCCGGCGCAGATGCGGGAGACTGAATAGGCCCAACCTCAACGCCGTTCTCCGTCTTACGCGCCGCCGCAATACCGAAACGCCAGTTATCAGACGGGTTGACACCTTCAAACACATGATAGGCAGGGCCACCCGTATTAACATTAAAGACAATGTTCGAGTCGTTCACCGTGGGCGCAGAGAGGGGAGGATCACCCTTCACCCAAAACAGCATAAGGAAGTCAGCCTTCCTCGCGCCCTGCGTATACTTTGCCCAGCCCAGCTTAATATCCATTGAAGCGTTAGGTTTAACATCGGTAGTCAAAATAGTGGGAACCGGGTTATTGGAAGGCGCTCCGGGTGTTCGGTAGTTTAATGTACCTTCAATGACGTCTGCAAAATCCTCTGCCGGTATCCCGTCGATCGTCCCGGTAATATCGCCACCAAAGGCCACGTTCTCACTTGGCCTGTACGGGTTTTCTTCGGCATGGGCAGTCTTAACTATACTTGATTCCAGGGTACCGCTTTCGTCAATGTCCATATCCACTGTCCGGTAAGCCTGGACTCCGAACGTATAGTATTTATCAGCAGGCACGCCGTACAGGATAAAAACACGTTTGTTTGCCGGGATAAAGAACGCCTGCTCCTTTTCCGGCTCCGTGCCGAAAGTATACGGGCTTGAACTCGCCCCCTGATGGACGTAGATCGTAAACCCGTCGATATTGTAGGCATCACCCGTACCATTGAACTCCCATTCAAAACTGATGTCAACACTGCCATCGGTATTGACAATATGATCAACAGCCGTGCCATCGCCTTCAACAACAGGATTAGCTGGGACTGTAGATATACGGTCGTTGCGGTTGTCAAAATTGGATATCGATTCCAATACCTCTTCGGCTGGCTTGCCCTGGATTGTCCCTGTGATATCACCGCCAAAAGCCGGGACATCAGTTGGTCTGTAGGCATCGGCCATAGCCTTTTCAGACTTGAGTATACCTTTGGGATCTTGGTGTTCCGGCGCGATGTCAGGATCAACCATCCGGTAGGCGGCAATGCCAAAATGATAGTACAGGTCAGCCGCAACGCCGCGCAGGAACACATGCCTTGCACTGCCGGGCACATATTGGATGCTCTCCGTAGCGGTGTCTAACTGTTCGGTGCTGCCTGAATAAGCATAGACCATGAACCCGTCTATGTTGTACTCATCTTCTTCGCCTACAGGGAAGTTCCACTCGAAACTAATATCCGCGCTGCCATCGGTATTCAATACATGCTGAATAGCCGTACCATCTGTTTCTATTGTCGGCGTAGCCGGTATTGTAGAGATACGGTCGTTCCGGTTATCGTAGTTTGTCGCTGTATTATTCCAGTTGTCGTAGTTTTGCTGAACCAATTCGTTAATGGCCTTGCCTATTGTATTTTCATACTCCTGCATCTGAACAAGCAAATCGGCAACTGTTTGGAAGTTCAAAGCCGTCCTTTGCGCCAGGTCCTCAAGCCGTTCCTGGAGGCTCCTGCCGGAGAAATCATCACTTGTCAGTATTTTTAAAAGGTCTATAAGTTCGTATTCCTGTGGCATGGCCTATTTCTCCTTTTTCGGCTTATACATAACCCGGAGTCCGCTAACCGCAAAGTCCTTNCCCACTACCTCATGGGTTAGTTTTGGCTGAAAATACCGGCAGATGCCGGGGGAAATCTGGTATTTCCTCACATCATTTGTGTCCGTAGCACTAGTAGGCGTCGTGTACTTTGAATTATTGTCCAATCTGTAGTTAAACACGCAGTCGTTTAAACTNTTAACATCAATAACAAACACTCTTTTAACCTTTTTAAGCCTTACCGGACTGTCCGCACCGAAACTTTTTCCCAACCAATAGGCTTTTATGGCNTCTCCCATGTCATTAAAGCCTACATTCTGCTCGATAACATACCCGGAATTAGCGCTTCCGGTGTATGTTTTGACGCTTGTACCGTCGTCAAAGTCGATCATGCAGGAGGCATTAATTTTGTCGTACTTCCACCAGGCGCCGGTTTTTAAGTCATAAACAAGGATAAGGTCATTTATCGTGCTAGTGTTATAGGGCACGTGGAACCACAGGCAGTTATAAGCCTTGTTATAGCCGGCAACTGCATTATGCAGGTAATTCTTGTTTACATTACTCCAAGTCACGGGTAGGCCGGGCAGTCCCCTGCTGTCCGGCGGATCTATAATATTCACGCTTTGCAGACCGTCAAAACGGAAAATGCCGTGCGTGTTGATGTAGTAAAAACAGGGGTCAACAACAATGCCTGCCCTTGGTCCGACAACACCAAAGTTTGACTCAACCTTCTTCGATCTGAAATTGTCAATGTCCGTACCTGACAGTTGAAAGATGCTTCGGGACTTGGATACAAGAAGCGTGTTGCCATAGAGGAAGAGGCCAGTCAGCTTGTCTCCATCGCCCTTGTCAAACGTCCAAACAAATGCGTCCTCCCATACTTCCGGGAGAAAACTATCGCTCCACTGAACGGTATCGTCGTCAACGATACAGAACAGTTGCTCATGGAACAGGACGGGGCACCTGCCGGTAGAAGGTGCGTTCTGAAGGTTAGACACAGTTTCCCCGTCATACTTCCACGGTGGATCTTCCCCGTTCATGGCAACGCAGTAATTGACACAGGTTGCAAAAAGGACAGGGTGTTCTGTGCTTAAACCTGTCTTGATCTGCGAAAACGTGGGATTTTCCCCGCCTGTCCAATAATACGCATTGCCATTATTGAAAACCGCCAACAGCTTACGGCTTGTAAGCCCCTCGCCGTAGTAATAACCATGAAGGCCCAGTACTCCTGTTCCAACCTGCGTGGCGTTCAACTTTGACTGCCCTGGCCTCTTAGTCAACCTACCGGCAATGCTTGAGAACACATTCATAGCGTCCTCTGCCTGACTGTCAGCTATCAGGTGAGGTGCGAGTTTCTCATTGATCCCGGTAAAGTCAATTATGTCCCAACCTTGAAGGATAGCCATTTACAACACCACCCTAACGGGTGCCGCCAAGCATTGCCACCTTAGCCCGTTTCAAATAGCGGCGCATATGCGGCTCCATTTCCCAGGTACGGTCATACAAAAGCTGCTTCTTGCCAAGCTGGTATTCAGCATAGGCATTGTTGGCATCGTCAAGTTCCTCTTCCTTCTGCTGACTCTTGGCCACGCAGTAAAGGACAATCATATGGTGATACTCATGCGGCAGGCCCGATATTTCAAAGAGGTCATCTTCCAGTTCTTCAATGGTTACNGGTTGAAGTCTCTTGTAGTAGTCAACCCTCACAGTCCCGCTTGTAGTCNCGCTTGCAGAAACTAAATTTTGAAGTTCAATGGTGCTTTGTGTCAGTTTCCATCCTTTTGATGAATTATCCGATATGGGCAATCTCCTTAACTGAACAAATTTACCAGAGGTTGGCGCAAAATAGACATTCAGAAACGATGCCGCTGTAGCAAGATCCTCATCGTNGCTTATGGAAATACTCCCGTTGCCGTTTGTCAGGCTAACCGNAATGTTGCTTTTGGTGTTCAAGAGTTTCATTATCGGCGTGAGGTCGTTCAAACAGGCATTAATGTAATTTATCCATGTTGGATCGTCGTAAGATTCCTCACTTTGAAGTTGTGCCAATGCAACGATTTCAGCAACAGTCACTTTAACCAACTCCTTTCTCTAAAATAAAAGCCGCCCACTTGAGACAGCTTTACTTGGTAACTTTAGTCCATGCAGATGCGGCCTGTGCTATATCCTTACTCCATATGGACGCATCATGTTCTATCCGTGTCCATGCAGATGCGGCCTGTGCTATATCCTTACTCCATATGGACGCATCATGTTCTATCCGTGTCCACGTAGATGAAGATTCTGGAGTGGNCTCCCTTCTCCAGAGGATNCAGAGGACCTCGGGAGAATCCGCACCACACGTTATCCCTGCGGCAGTCGCCCGGATTAGTACGTCATAAGTAGATGCAAAAGGAATGCCGTAAAACACTACCCCGGCTGTTACAGCACGGACGGCCTCCAATATCCCCGGAGGAATAAAGGAACCACTCATTTCGGCAGATTCAACGGTAATCCTGTGGCCTACCAATGGAACGCTGAAAGAAGCTGTCAGTCCGCACACATCGGCAGGTACAAGGAACAACAAGGCAGGCGCTTTTACTTCGGCAGTTGACTCAAGAGAAGGCGCACGTAGTACCTGCATCAATTCCGGTTCCAAGCCGTCCAATGATGCAAAACACGCTTCTGCCGGGGCAGAGAACAGTACAGAAGGCGGCCAGGCGTCAATGACACTTCCGGCAGACGCAACACTAAGGGCTTCCCTAATGGACGGGGNTGGAAGCGCATCCACTAGGACGCACGGACTGGGGCGGATAATCCAATCGCCGGTAATAATCATCGGCTCAGGCAAGCTAACCTCAAGGGAGGCTGCCGCTGTCCGTGCTATCCAGATAAGGTTAACATCAACATGAGGCGTGGCCGATAATTCCCCGGCAACACCATACAGAATGCTCACCAGCTTAGGGCTAACGCCTGCCGCATCGACACCGGCCGAAGGAGACGGAACCGCATGGATGATAGAATGCCCGCCTGCGGACAACATCATCCCTGCGGTACTTGCAGTAACCCTCTTTTTGACTGCCGGAACGACACCTGCAATAGTAGCTTCACATGCGGGAGACTCAATAGTCACTTCGTTTACGGTGTGATATACAGTTATCCTAACGTGGTCAATGTGAAGTTCTGCATAAGTAAATTCGCCATCTGATTGAAATGCAATTCCAACGCCAAATCCGCTAGAATTAATATCACTATAAGACCAAGTTGACCCCCATAAATCAGTACCCCCGCCATATTCATAATATTTTTCCGAAGGCCAACTTTGCCTATTCGTAGCCTTATTACTTCCAGACAAAGTATTATTTTTATATAATTGTACTAAACGATCTATTAATATAGGTTCAGCACCAAAACCATAACGCTTGCCTTCTATCTCTACTTTTATTCCTATAATATCTACATCAGAAGGTATATTAAATCCAAAGTTAGTTACTTTAAGTATTTCAGAATATTCACCAGGACTACTAGAAATAAACATTGCATAATCATTATCACTTGCATAAACTCTTGTAGGTTCATACCACTCAACATCATCATATGGACTATTACTAACTGATATTGCACTCCCAGGACTCTTAGTTACACTTGCCATTGACTACACCCCCCATGGGGTTATAACGCCGTTTTCTTCAACACTCCGGACGCATCCCACTGGATAACGAAGTCCACGCCCGCAGGGGCCTGACTTGCCCCAAAGTCGATATATCCAAGCAGGGGGCTTGTCGATGCCACCCCAGTGTCTTTGTAGATAACCGCATACCTTACGTCGGCTTTATTCAACGCGCTCCAGGTGACGTCAGCCGCGTCAAGGCGGCACTCGTTGGATGCCGCATCATATGTCGGATCAGACAGTGTAAGCTCCCTGCCCCCGGAAGTATAGCCACCGCCGCTGGTAAGCTCGTTGGTTATATCGTTTAAATATTCGTGCGTGTCCTGGTTTGGCGTGTAAGAGCTTGTAGCAAGCAGGACTTTAATAGTGCTGCCGCCTGACGCCTTCCAGATAACCTCACCCTGCGCCATGTGAAGCATGGCCTTCCCGTACCACTTTGCCGTTATTGCCATTCGCTTTTACCGTTCCTTTCTTTATAGAACAATATTCCTACTTAGAAATTCCTGCTTCTTTGACCCGTAGCTAGACAGTTTCCCGTCTCCGCCAGAGGGATCTCCGCAGGCGTATATTCCCGGAGAACTTCCGGTATTTGTTACTAAACCGCAAACTTTAACAGGTTCTTGGCTGCGTTTATGTCCCTGTCGTGTTCTGTTCCGCATTGTGGACACTCCCATTTGCGTACTGACAGGGGCATTTCTCTCATTGGGTATCCGCACTCAGAACAGGTTTTGGAACTGGCGAAGAATCTCGGCGCAAGGGTTAACTTTGAGCCGTACCATCGCGTTTTATATTCCAACATGCGCCTAAATTCGCTCCAGCCTACGTCTGAAATATGCCTTGCTAATTTGTGGTTCTGAATCATGCCTTTTACATTTAAGTCCTCAATTACGATCTCTGACTTGGTTTTCGCCAGATCCGTGCTTAACTTATGGAGAAAATCTTGTCTGATATTTCTAATATGTCGATGCAGCCTTGCCAACGCCATTGCACTTTTCTTGCGGTTATTGGAACCTTTTTTCTTGCGGCTATGCTTCTTTGATAGCCGTTTTAATCTTTTCAGATACTTACCTAATGGCTTGGGTGCTTCAATCTTTGTTTTGTCTGATAGAATGGCGAAATGAGTTAGCCCAACATCAATACCAACGGCATCACCTTCTATTGGTTCTGGTTCTGAAATCTCAACTTCGCAGGTAAAACTTACATACCATCGATCTGCTTCCCGGCTTACCGTGGCAGATAATATTCTGCCGTTAATGGAAGTTGCTTCTTTGGTTCTGATTTTGCCCAAGCGGGGGAGTTGGACGCTTTTACCGTTGGCTTTTAAAGTCCCGGTTAGGCGAAAAGAATCATGGACACCCTTCTTTTTAAACCTTGGAAACCCGACCTTGTGACCTTGCTTTAACCCCTGGAAGAAGTTTTTAAAGGCTTTATCTAAATCCCTTAAAGCCTCCTGTGGCGCACATTTTGAGACTTCGTACATCCAGGGGAAGTCGGTCTTTTTAAGTTGGTTTAACTCCTTGTGTTGGTTAATAGCACTGACTGTCTTCTTTTCTTCCTGATACAAAGCTATACGCCGGGCTAATCCCCAGTTATAGGCAAAGCGGGCACACCCAGCATGTTGGGCGAGAAGAACTTTTTGGATAGTATTGGGTTTTAACTCGTAGCGGTAGGCACGGTTAACCTTCATGCTCTATCGCCTCCAGCGCCTTCTTTGCCTTGTTTTTAGCTGACCGCCTGCCGTATAACCTAGCACAGAAAGAAGTAAGTACTTCGATCATGTCCTGTACTAAATCATCTTTTACTTCTGATTGATCTATGACTACAATCTGTCTGCCTTGAGCAACCAGAGCCGCTTCCACATATTCAAACCCAAATCGCATGAGCCTATCCCTGTGCTCCACTACAACCACCCGAATCTTTGGATCGGTAAGCAGTTTCATTAATTTTGGACGGTGGCCATTTAATCCAGAACCAATCTCGGTAACAGCTTTTCCAACTTCCCAGCCCTGTTTATTGGCATAAGTTAATAACCTGGAAATCTGCCCATCTAAATCACTTTTTTGGTCTGCGCTGGACACCCTGGCATATAACGCCACTTTCCCGGTTGGTTCGCCCCCTTCTTGAACCAGAATTGTGCCTGTGGGTGTTTGTTCTGCCTGGACCGGAAGCTTCCCAGACTTAAACCATTTCCATGCTGTACGATATGTGATTCCGTTTTTCTTGGCCCATTCGCTTAGTTTCATGGGTATATTATACCATAAAAAGATATATTATTCTATATTTTAATTAACTATTTATCTCCCCCTTTCTATCTCCAAAAAACAGTCCGAACCCTGCGCGGCCTTTGCGCCCCCTTACTCTTGCGTCCCGCATTGTCAATCTGGTTGCGTACCTTCAGGTAATTATTCCAATGCACCTGCGCCTCATTAAACATGCTGTCGTCCTCGAAGTGCTTCGCCAAGAAGTAATGCTTCAAAGCGTGGTGGTACTGCGAAGGCATATCTGGCGTATCGGAAAGGCCGGTTATCTCAGCAGGGTAACGGTAGTACCAGATAAACAGCGTGTAAGGAGTGTCCTCCATCCGGTGAAGCTCAATTNCGCCGCCGAAGAAGGTGTATCCGCTACTACACTCATCGGTAAGCGGTATCTCATCAATTGTTTGTGGCCGCACCTGTGACTTGCCCTGCGCCTTTAGAAGTATGATTTCGTAAATGTCGTCCGGGTAGGACACGGTAGTTTCGTCTNTAGCCAGGGTTATTGTCGCCTTTGTCTCCAGCCGAAGGACGTGAGCCAGATCCTCACGTAGACACTCGTTGAATATGGTAGTAAGGTGATCCGGGTCAACGGTATCCTGGAGGATGTATTCAATCTCTCTTCGCAAATCTGAAACAAGCATAAAAATACCACATCCTTTGGTGGTTAAATTATGTAGCCCTGGCCTAGCGCCGGGGCATGGTCATA
>JGI24710J26742_10003804_pt1 | contig 12676 bp, 15 predicted proteins | sample BioPla2DNA2_FD_26742 | JGI IMG/M metagenome (IMG submission 26742) | reverse complement strand
GTTGCAAACCTGAAGCGGGCGGTTTTGCTGTCGTACATAGCCGTTGAGGGAAGCGACAAGCAGCTCTGTCTCATAAACCTTCACCTCGAGGCCTACACGGCCGAAGAGGGCAGGCGTGAGCAACAGGAGCTGCTTCTTGAGATAATGCGCGAGGAATATGAAAAAGGAAACTGGGTAATAGCCGGCGGAGACTTTAACCAAAGCTTTCCCGGCACGCGCGGAACCTACCCGATAATCGACGAGAGCTGGGTTCCCGGCGAGCTTAGCGACAAAGAGCTTGGAGAGAGTTTTAGCTATGTCTTTGACGCTGAAACCCCCACATGCAGGCTTCTGAACAAAGTGTATGATAAGGAAACGGCGCAGCACTATATAATCGACGGATTCATAATTTCCGAAAATGTTGAGCTTGTATCGATAAAAACACATGATCTCGGTTTTGAATTCTCGGATCACAATCCGGTGGAAATTGTTGTGAAGCTTAAATAAAGAGCGAGGGAACTATGCCGGAAAAAGAGATGTGGAAAAGCATAAACTTCGCGCTCACCATGGCCTTTATGGGAGATATTATGAGTGAGGGTGAGGACCGGCGCGAAAATGACTTGAAGCTCCTGAGCATTAAGGCAGAGCTTGAAGAGAGAATGAACTCGCTTATCGGCTCTCTGGACAAGGAGAGGGTTTTGGAAAGCCTCAGTAAGGCCAAAAAGCTGAGCCGAATGCTCGTTTTGTCGATACTCTGCATGCTCGCAAAGAGAGCAGAGAGCAGTGTTGTGACAGACGAGGAGGTTTTTGCTTATCTGAATGAAAGGCTCGATCTCGGTGTGGAGCAGTATGCGCTCAAAGTTCTTTGCTCCGATGAGGATGAGCTGAGAGAGGCTCTGCTGAAGAGCATGAAGAGTCTGATATTAATGGGACTTAGAACCGAGAACATGACTGATGTGCTACACCTCTTCAAAGCTCTGGCAGGGCTTTCCCGTGTTGCCGAGAAGGCTCTGCGTGAGCGGGAGGAGTTTAAAGAGCTGAAGACCGGCGCTATGGCCGCGGAGCTTGGCGAGCTTGCGCTCGATGCGAGCGAAATGGCAAGAGCTGAAACCGAAAGCGACGAAAAACAGCAGATAAAAACTGACTAAAAAAGAGAAAATATAAGAAACGGAGAAGAGCAAAATCTTCTCCGTTTTAATATTGAGACTTTATCTAAAGCTTAGAGTTTTTCAATCAGCCTTCTCTTTATCTCGTTAAATTCCTCTTCCGTTAATATTCCTGCATCAAAAAGATCCTTGTTCTTTTGAATCTCGTCAGCAATAGATGTTTGAGGAGTCTGCTCTTCTTCCACCTCGTGTTTTTCCAAATCTTCAATCGTAGCCTTTATTTCGACCAAATCGGCATCCAGCTCCTCTTCGGTGTAATGAAACTTTGCTTCGTCAAGAGTATCTACCAACCTGAAACCCATTGGGCGCATTGATATAAAGGTGATGCCTGCAGAGACTACGCCGCCGATAACAGGGATAACTTTTCCAATAGCCTTAGCAAACGATTCTTTTGTCAACTTTACACCGAAGTATTTGACAATAGACTTAATAATTGGATAGTAGAAAGTCTTTGTTAAAGCAAGGTTCGGCAATCTTTTGGCGACTTCTTTTCCAAATTGTGAGGAAAGAATTCTCAAAGCTGCAGATGAGCCTGAGGCACCAAGCATTACACCGCAGTATAAAACAAAAGATTTAGAAACTCTTTCTGAATTTAAGTTCCCATCGACCCATAGATTTTCTTCTCCGTAAAGATAAGCAATCTTTTGGGCAAGATGTAGAGCCATTCCAAAGAACTGGGCGGTATCTGCCGTAATTGTCAAAGGCAAGGCAAGACCGCCGGGCATTCCTGCAACGAAAGACATAGAAGTTGATTTTAAAGTGTCATTAAAAACGACATTTCTTGCAAGTTGAAGAAGCTCTTCTCTGCCTATCCCAGCTTTCACAGGGCCTTCTCTCTGAATTCTTTCTTTCAGAGACTGTTCCTTTTTTGTGAAAATAGTGAGCAAAAAAACATCACGGTCAACCTTGACCACGGGAATTTTAAGCAGAGTTTCTATAGTTTGCATTGTTGCAATTTCAGTTTTTGATAAATTCAATTCTTCCAAAGTTTCAGTTTTAGAGAAATTTTGTTCTTCCGACATAATTTTTCCTCCTAATTTTTTTATTAAAACAATTTTAAATGATTGACAGGTACTAAAGCAAGACTTTTGTGAAGTTTACTTCTTTTTAAAACACAGAGAAAACATTAGTGGCAACAGGTAAAGTTTCCTCATTTTCTTTTGAGCTATTACAGGCGTATAAAAGGGATTTGTTGCTGTTACATTTCCGTTTGGCTCAACTATAAACTGCGCCGGAGCTATTATGGGATTGTTTCTAGTTTCACCCGAAAGCTTGGTATTGAGAATTATGTTTTCTCCGTCTATCCAATAGCCGACGGGAAACCGGGTAAAACCACTTTTCAAATAAAACCTTATCGCTTCTTCTACTGTCATTTTCTTATTTCCCGCCGCCGCGTTTTTTATAGTCCTTTTTAATCTCTTCGCCCCAGTCCTTCGGCATGGCGCCGCAGGCGCGCATACCGGCAATGGCTTTGCTCATAACCTTAAAGTTGAGCTCGACTCCATCGCTGTCTGCAAGGAAGTTCTGGGCGCGGTCTGCGGAAATTCCGAAGTGTCCCGCTGTCTCTACGGCGTCGATGTTCGCCCCAAGGAAGATAAACTCCCAGCCGCCCTTCTTCTGCTCTTCTATCATCGCCTTTACTTTCTTCGGCGAATATTCGCGGCTCGAATTTTCCATACCGTCGGTGATGATTACGAATATGACGTTCTCGGCGCGGTATTCGGGAGCAGTGTTCTTTTGAACCGCCGCTATTTTGTTTATCGTTCTGCCCATAGCGTCGAGCAGAGCCGTGGAGCCGCCGACCTGATATTCCTTCTCGCTCAAAGGACTTACCGCCCTAATGTCGATGCGGTCGTGCAGGAGCTCATAGTTGTTGTCGAAAAGCACGCTTGTTATGCGGCACTCGCCCGGAAGCGCCTGCTGTTTTTGAAGCATCGAGTTGAAACCGCCTATTGTGTCGGCCTCGAGTCCGCTCATAGAGCCGCTTTTGTCTAAAATAAATACGAGTTCGCTTAAATTATTGTTCATTGATGTTTCCTCCTTAAGTTTTTCTGACTTAAGGATAGCATTTTAAAAAGACCAAAAGGTCGCTTTAAAAGCGACAAATAGAAATCCTAAACAGCTATGGCAAAATCCATATTTTTGCAGAGTTTTTAAGCGTTCTAAGCTCCCAGCAACTGTTGGTCGAAGTCGAAGAGGACAGTATTTATCTCGATAATATCGTATTTTTCGTTTGTGATGAAGTATTCGACAATTACATCGAACTTTTTGCTTTGAGAAAGAGCGTATCCGGCGCGCTTTAAAAGGTCGTCAGTTTCCTCAATCGAAAGCTCCAGCCCCACAGCGAGGGCAATAACGGTGCGCTTGCTTGGGGTGTAGTCTTTTTGGCTTCTTATTTTCGAAAAGAGCTTTCTGTCGATGTTGGCGCGCTTGTAAACCTCCACCTCGTCTTTGCCCTTTGCGTCAATCAGGCGAAAAAGCGTTTCCGAGAAGGACTCGTCAAGCTTAAAAAAGTCCTCTTTAAGAACGCTCGGCAAACCTTGAACAGGAGCGCCGCCCAGAGCGGTCGGCAGATGCTTTTTGGGAATAGCGGGTCTTGCCGCTTCGAGAAACTCAGCGGCTCTTTCTGAAAGACTTCGTCGGGAAAAGGGGTACTCTTCCACATAGTGCTCGTCAATATAGCTTTTAACCTCATACAAAAGCTTTTTGCTGATAGAGAGCGCCGACTTGTCGAAGACCACTAGATATATATCCATATCGTGCTCCGAGAGAAAGTTTCTGAAAACCTCGGTCGCAACATGAAGGGCTTCTTCCTTGGGGTATCCGTAGGCGCCGCTCGAGAGAAGCGGGAAGGCAATGCTCTTGCACTTCTTTTCCAAAGCCAAGTTAAGGCTGTTTGTATAAGCCGAGCGCAAAAGCTCTTCCTCACCGCTCTTGCCGTCTTTATATATGGGGCCCGCGGTGTGGATAATGTATTTTGCCGGAAGAGCGAAGGCCGGAGTTGCGACCGCCTCGCCTGTTTTTATGGGCGCGAGCTTTTCGCAGGCAGCCTGCAGCCTGCGCTCGCCCGCGGCATTAAAGACAGCGCCACAGACGCCTCCGCCGATTTTAAGATCGGTGTTGGCGGCGTTTACGATTGCATGAACTTTCATTTTCGTAATGTCGTTGCGGACTATTGAAAACGGCATCAGTGCGCCCCCTTATTTAAATATTAACTGATACTTAATTTTAGCACATCTTCAAGACATTTTCGACCGAGAGTTTTAGTCAAAAAACTATCTTTTAAGCAGCATTTCAAACTCGGAAATTTCCCCTCCGGGGACCTTCTGGCTTAGCTTATGGCCCGTGAAGGAAAAGCCGCATTTCTTGTAGAACTCGATTGCATTTTGGTTCCTTTCGAGCACAAACAAAACGACGGAAGGGGAAGGCAAAAGCTCCAGACATTTATTCAGCAGAGCCTTGCCTATCCCGTATTTTTGATATTTTTGAAGAACATACAGAGCCACAAGCTCGGAAGACGGCTTGATGCTAACAAAGTCTCGAGATTCAGGGAAATAGTTAGCAAAGCCGACAACCTCGCCCTCGACAAGGGCAACAAGAGTGTTCTGCGGGTAGTCGAAAGCGAAACGCAAACATTTTTCCAAGCTCCTGCCGTCTAAAAATTCCTGCGGCATGAGCCCTGTATATGTTTCGTTCCAAGAACTGTAGTGGACAAAGGCCTTGCCCCTTTTTTCGTCATCGCTTACGGCTTCTTTTATAATATAGTCCATTGTTACGCCTCAATAAACATATTTTCACTTTATTTCCCGGCGATTTTATCATACATCGGTTTATGCAAAAAAAGAAGCCTCGGCGGCCGTTTTAGCGGAGTTTCCGCAACAGCGCCAAGGTGTTCTTATATATTTTTTACGCCCTAGAGTTTAAAGAGCAGCCTTTGCCTTTTCGCAGAGTGCGGTGAAGGCTTCGGGATTGTGAATGGCTGTCTCCGAGAGCATTTTTCTGTTCATCTCGATGCCGGCNAGTGTGAGACCGTGCATGAAAGTGGANTAGTTCATTCCGTTCAGCTTGCAGGCGGCTGAGATGCGGCTTATCCAAAGACGNCGGAAGTCTCTCTTCCTCTGCTTACGGCCGACATAGGCGTAAACGCCCGACTTCATAAGNTGCTGCTTTGCCATTCTGAAATGGCGNGACTTATTTCCCCAATAACCCTTTGCCAGCCCTAAGACCTTCTTTCTTCTGGCGCGGGTGCTTTTTGCATTTTTAATTCTGGCCATAATTATCCTCCTCTTACTTGTACGGAATCATGCGCTTGATGGCGATGACATTTGTTGCGTCTGCATAGCCGCCCTTGCGAAGATTTCTCTTGCGTTTGGGAGTTTTTCCATGGCCGGTCGCAAGGTGAGACTTATATGCGCAGGCGCGCTTTACCTTGCCGGATTTGGTGAGACGGAATCTCTTTTTTGATCCTGAGTGTGTTTTTACCTTAGGCATTGATGTTCATCCTCCAATGAATATGCGACGTTAGGCCTTCCCGGCCTCATCGCTTTCTTTTTCTTCCTTTTCTTCCTGACTCTTTCTCTTTTTAAGCGCTGCCGGAGAGAGCGGCGAGAGGAATATTGACATGAAACGACCGTCCAATCTGGGGCTTGCATCCAAACTTGCAATATCATCGCAGTTTTCAGCGAAGTCCAAAAGCAGCTTCTCTCCTATATGTGTGTGAGCCATTTCACGGCCGCGGAATCGCACGGTGACCTTAAGCCTGTCTCCGTTCTCAAGAAACCTTCTGCCGTTGCGAAGCTTAACATTCACATCGTGTTCGCCGATGCCCGGAGACATGCGAATCTCTTTTACCTCCACAACATGCTGCTTTTTTCGGGCTTCCTTCTCGCGCTTGGACTGTTCAAAACGGAACTTGCCGTAATCGATAAGTCTGCACACGGGCGGATTTGCCTGGGGGGCAACCTTCACAAGATCAAGACCCGCCTCATGGGCGATATCAAGAGCCTTGTCCGCCGACATAATTCCAAGCTGCTCTCCGTTTTCGGAAATGAGACGCAGTTCGCGATCCCTTATTTCTTCGTTGATTTCATAATCCGTGCTGGCTATCAAAAACACCTCCATAAAAAAGAAAACGAGTGCAAAAGGCACCCGCAAAACATCACAAGACAGCAAATCTGCCCTTGATATAGACCTCTTCGAAAAATCTTGAGGTGAGAGTGGCGGAGCCCTCTGCTTTATTTTGAAGCATCGGAATTTTAACATCAATTTTTAAGTCTGTCAAGTTTTTGTATAAAAAAACCGCAACTCAGCAAGAATATTGAAAAATCACGCGATTGTGGTAAAATATTCCAAAGCCTAAGGAGAGAAGTACAATGAAAAAATATTCTGTATTACTTCAAGACGTCGTTAAGACAAAGGAGCTCCACGTATTCTACAAATCCGAAACCTACTCCGAACAGAAAATATATATCCCGGATATAAACAGGCCGGCTCTGCAGCTTGCCGGGTTTTACACATATTTTGATGAAAAGCGTCTTCAAGTAATAGGCCGAGTTGAGGGCACCTATTTGGAGGGACTGAGCGATGAGCGCCGCAAGGCCGCGCTTATGAATCTCCTTAAATACAATATACCCGGACTGATATTCTGCCACAACGTAGAGCCCTTTCCCGAGGTCTATGAATTGGCTCAAATCTACGGTAAAAACATCCTGGTTACGGATGAAGATACATCCACATTCATAGCCGACCTCATCGACTATCTAAGAACGGAACTCGCCCCCAGAGAGACCCTGCACGGAGTTTTGATAGAGGTTCACGGCGAGGGTCTGCTCATAAGGGGCGACTCGGGCATAGGCAAAAGCGAGACGGCGCTCGAGCTCATAAAGCGCGGTCACAGGCTCATAGCCGACGACGCTGTCGAGATAAGAAGGGTATCGAACAATGAAATAAACGGGACAGCTCCGGAGATTATCCGCTACTATATGGAGCTTCGGGGCATAGGAGTAATCGATGTGCAAAGGATCTTCGGAGTCGGGGCGATAAAGCCCAGCACCAATATCGATCTCATAGTAGACTTTGAGTTCTGGGACGATAAAAAGACCTACGACAGGCTGGGCGTCGCCACCGAGTACGATCAGCTTTTGGGAGTTAAGCTCCCGAGGATAACGATACCCGTGAGACAGGGACGAAACCTAGCCGTCATATTGGAGCTGGCCGCAATCAACAACAGACAGAAGAAAATGGGCTACAATGCTGCCGAAGAGTTGGCAAAGAAGTACGACAAACTTGTTTCCGAGGGCATGGTAGATTGAAATATACAAAGATTTCCGAAAATGCGGCAGATGAGATAAGTAGAAGATTGCCGAAGCTTCATGTGCTCAGAGACGAGGATATGAAAAAGCACTGCTCTTTCAAGATTGGCGGAAAAGTCAGGGCGATTGCCGAACCCGAGAGTGAGGATGAGCTAATTGCCCTGCTCTCAGCGCTTAAAGAAATGGGTATTCGCCCGCTCATAATGGGCAGAGGGACAAATATCCTCTTTAAAGACTCCTATATGGACTTTCTTATACTCAGAATCCACGACAGAATGAGCGGAGTTAGGCGAAAAGACGAAAGCCTTCTTGCTCTTGCCGGAACAAGTCTTCGCACACTCGCCGAAAGCGCAAAAAAAGAGGGTCTTTCGGGCCTCGAATTTGCGGGCGAGATTCCGGGCGGCCTGGGCGGGGCCGTATTTATGAACGCCGGCGCCTTCGGCGGCGAGATGAAAGACGTTGTTTCATCCGTCTTCTCCATAGGCGAGAATCTCTCTCTCAGAGAGCGCACAAATGAAGAGCTGGACTTTTCCTACAGACACTCGGTGTTTGAGGAAAAAGAGGACGAGTGCATAGTCAAGGTGAAGCTTTCTTTAAGTATTGCGCCAATCGAAGAAATAGCCGAAAAAATGAGAGAAATCTGCGAAAAGCGCCGCAGCTCTCAGGTGATAAAGTTTCCCTCGGCGGGCAGTTTCTTCAAAAGACCCGAGGGATATTTTGCCGCCAAGCTCATAGACGAGGCGGGACTGAAGGGCTTAAGAGTCGGAGACGCCATGATTTCGGAGATGCACGCGGGCTTTCTTGTAAACGTGGGTTCTGCCACGGCGGCAGACGTTCTAAGGCTTATGGAAAAGGTGCAGAGCGAAGTTTTAAAGAAGTTCGGCGTTGAGCTCAAGCCCGAAGTCAGGATAATTGGAGGATGATATGCAGATACTTTTGATTTCAGGTCTCTCCGGCGCAGGAAAGACAAGAGTTGCAAATATTTTAGAGGACATGGACTATTACTGCGTAGACAACATGCCCATAGCTCTCTTGCCTCGATTTGTTGAGCTCTGCAGCGNAACCAAGGGCAGGTACGACAAGGTCGGCCTTGTGGTAGATACGAGAGAGCGCGGGGATCTGGGTCAGTTTTTCAACATTATCGAAGAGCTTGAATCGCATGACATAGAGCTCTCCCTTCTTTTCATAGAGGCAAACAACAAAACCTTGGTGACGCGCTTTAAGGAGTCGAGGCGCCCGCATCCGTTGCAAAGCAAGGACGTGGGACTCGAGGCGGCCATTGAGAAAGAGCGCGAAGTTCTCTCCTTCATAAGGGAGCGAGCCGACAAGATTATCAGTACCGACGGATTCTCTATCGCGCGTCTCCAGAAGACCGTAACCGAGGCGTTCTCTTCGGGAGAGGAGAGCAAGAGCATGATGCTCAACGTCAAGGCCTTCGGATATAAGTACGGACTTCCCACCGACGCAGACCTTGTCTTCGACGTGAGGTTTTTGCCGAACCCCTTCTATGTTGAAGAGCTTCGGAATCTCACGGGCATGGATAATGAGGTCTATGATTTTGTTATGAGTTACCCCTCCGCGTGTGAATTTTTAGAGAAGCTCACGGAGCTCTTTTCGTTCCTGATACCCAAGTATGTGGAAGACGGAAGGTATTCCCTCACCGTGGGNATAGGATGTACCGGCGGCAGGCACCGCTCCGTCACAATCGCAAGGGCTTTGGCCGAGAGGCTTTCCGAAAAGCAGGGNATTAGCGTTCAGCTTTCTTGCCGCGATATCGACAGAAACGGAGCTTAAAATGAGCAGGCATTATATGACCCGCATAGTTGCCATAGGAGGAGGCACCGGACTTTCGGTGATGCTCCGAGGACTCAAGGCCTACAGCGAAAATCTCTGCGCCGTGGTTGCCGTGAGCGACGACGGCGGCGGCTCCGGCATGCTGAGAGAAGACCTGGGCATGCCGCCTCCGGGAGACATTCGCAACTGCCTCAAGGCGCTGGCCAATACCGAGCAGCTCATGGAGGAGCTTCTGGACTACAGATTCAGCGAAGGCAGTTTAAAAGGTCAGAGTTTCGGAAATCTTTTTCTGGCCGCTCTCAACGGCATGAGCAAGAGCTTCGATGAAGCTGTATATAAAATGAGCCAGGTTCTGGCCATAACCGGCAGGGTCTTGCCGGTTTCAAACGAAGATATAAGACTTTCGGCAATTTTCGACGACGGATCAACCGTCGATGGTGAAAGCCGCATAGCCGAATATAAGCAGGGCAATATAAAGCGCATTGAGAAGGTCTTTCTAAGACCCGAAAAACCGAAGGCGATTCCCGAAGTCATAGAGGCCATAGAAAAGGCCGAGCTCATTATCATGGGGCCGGGCTCTCTTTATACCTCCGTCATACCCAATCTCCTGGTCGACGGGGTTTCCGCGGCGATAAAACGNTCNAAGGCCATGAAGATCTATGTCATGAATCTTATGACGCAGGAGGGAGAAACNGAGGACTGCACNGCTTCCGAGCATGTNAAGGCCATCTTCGATGCGNCNGAGGGCAAGGTCTTCGANTATGTAATTGCCGATGTGAGCCGCATTCCGGCCATGGTATTGGACAGGTACGCGGAAACGGGAAACAGTCAAGTGGTTTTGGATAAAGAGGAGCTCTCTAAGCTGGGAGTCNAGCTCATAGAGCGCGAACTGGCAGTTTGGAAAAATGCCCTTGTGCGCCACGACCCCAATGTTCTCGCCCGGGAGATAATGGCGGTGTATAGGGAGCTTTCCGAGACCAAGGTATATTAGAGATTGATAAGATGTCATTTTCCTCGGATATAAAGGCCGAACTTTGCAAAATCCCCATACAGGCGCGCGCGGCGGCTGTGGCGGAATCTTACGGCATTCTGCTGCATGCGGGCAGTTTCGAGCCTGGACTCATACGCATAATGAGCCGAAGCGAAGATGTGAAGCTTCGGGCGGTGAGACTGTTTAAAAAAGCCTTCAACTTGGACTTCGACTATGTTTCCGAGAAGGATGAGCCCGGACTTAAAAAGCTCCGCATGGAAGATACTGTAAAGATAGAGAAGATATACAACGCCTTCGGCTTCGAAACGAAAGATGTCACGGTACACCATATAAATCTTGCGGTTCTTGAAAAAGAGGAGCATAAAACAGCCTTTCTGCGCGGAAGCTTCCTGACAGGAGGGACAATGACCGACCCCGACAAGCAGTTCAATCTCTCGATAGTCTGCGCCCACAGGGCTGTGGCGAGAGAGATGAGGGCTTTGCTCATGGAGCTCGGCTTCGAACCGCTTTTTTCGGAGCGGGCAACAAGCTCGGCAAACTATTTCAGGCGCTCCGAGCTTATCTCGGACTTTCTCACCACAATAGGCGCCCCGGTGGCGGCAATGAGGGTGTTAAACGCCAAGATAGAGCGCGATATGAGAAATAAGATAACAAGGCAAATAAACTGCGACGACGCGAACACCTCCAAGCAGGTCGAGGCCGCCGAGCGGCAGCTCGATGAGGTAAGGAAGATATTTATGAGTCCAATGGGTGAGAGTCTTTCGGATGAACTGCACGAGGCCGCCATGCTTCGCTTCTCAAACCCCTCGGCATCCATTTCGGATCTCGCTCGGCTTGCGGTGCCGCCGATAAGCAAATCTGCAATGAGCAGCCGACTGCGCAGACTTTCGGAGCTGGCAAAAAAACTGTAAAAAACAGCTCTCCGCCGCACTGAATGCGAGCGGAGAGCTGTTTTTCTTAAGGTCAGTCTTCGAGAAGATAGCGCCTAAGCATATCCTGCAAAAGCTCATCTCTGTCGAGGCGGACAATCAAGGCTCTGGCCCCCTCGTGATTGGTTATATATGTGGGATCCTCAGAGATGATGTAGCCTACCAGCTGGTTTATGGGGTTATATCCCTTTTTCTCCAGCGATGCGTATACTCTTTTTAGAATATCACGCTTGTCGTTGCTCTCGTCCGAGAACGTAAATTTTTTTGTCTCGTTAGAGTTGTCTCTAAGCTCAAAATCCATAATATCACTCCGTTTCGTCCTCAAATTCTGTGTCCTTATATTCTAGCAAATTTCGGCTGAAAAGAAAAGAGAAACCCTTATATTTAAGCAAAAAAGAGTGAAAATCTAGGAAAAAATTAAAATTTACGGAATGTCGATTGAAAATTCCGACGAAAAAGGCTGAAAACAAGGTGAATCTTTACAAAAAAGAGCCTCTTTGCTATAATTTTTCGAGCCCATTATGCGCCCGTAGCTCAGCCGGATAGAGTGTCAGACTCCGATTCTGAAGGTCGCAAGTTCGAATCTTGTCGGGCGTGCCAAAAAGCTGCCGCTTTCTGCGGCAGCTTTTTCCTTGCAGAAAATCGGTTTCCAAGAAACTGCGGCCAAATACTGTGAATATTGCCGANGAANNCNCTTTATGCTATACTTAGAAAAAAGTTTTTTAGGGGAAAAAGAATGAAAGCTATCAAAAAATCCCTTATTTTAATACTGCTTTTAGCGCTGATTCTCCCCCTTGCGGCCTGCGGTGAGGAAGAGCTCGTCACAAAGCAGATTTTTGCCATGGATACAAGCATGATCCTCAAGGCCTATGGCAAGAACGCGGAGGAAGCGCTTAACGTAGCCATAGGCGAGATAAACTCACTAAATATAAATCTCGACCCCGAAAACGAGCAGAGCATGGTCTACGAACTCAACAAAAGAGGTTATTGGGGCGTTGTTGCAAAAGCGCAGATGGCGGAGCTTTTAATGGCCTGCAAGGAGTACTATGCGCTGACTAACGGCGCCTTCAATCCCGCTGTCTACTCCATAGTCAAGGCTTGGGGCTTCATCGACGGTTCTTACAGAGTTCCCGAAGAGGAAGAGCTTGCAGAGCTGCTTAAATATATAAATTTCAAACTTGTCGAGATTTCCTCTTTTCCGGGCGAGGAGTCATATATGGTAAAAACCCAGTACGGCATGCAGATAAGCTTTGGCGCCATAGGCAAGGGTTACGCCTCCGATTTGGTTATCGAGGCTCTAAAGGCAAACGGGGTAAAATCCGCCATAGTATCATTAGGCGGAAACATAAAGACCCTGGGCACAAAGCCCGACGGCTCTATGTGGACAATAGCTATTCAGGATCCGGAAGCGACCGACGGTTTTATCGGTTATCTCAAAACCGCCGACAAGGCGGTCGTCACCTCCGGCGGCTACAACAGATTTTTTGTGGCGCAGGATGGCAAGAT
>JGI24710J26742_10003803_pt1 | contig 12679 bp, 13 predicted proteins | sample BioPla2DNA2_FD_26742 | JGI IMG/M metagenome (IMG submission 26742) | reverse complement strand
TATCCTTCTTTATCAGCAAGAGTTTTCAATGCTCCCTTATTCTTATCTGTTGTAGCATAAATGCGGCTTTGAGCACCTTTTTTGCCATACTTCTTTTCCATGTACTCTTTAAATACTCGAAATGCAATAGCAGGCTCGGTGGTTGTTCCTGACTTTGATATTACATTGACCGACAATTCCTTACCTTCAACGAGATCCAACAAATCAGCAAGATAGTCTGCACTAATATGATTACCAGCAAAATATATCTCAGGACCGTTTCGTTTATCATTGGGAAGCATATTGTAAAAAGTATGAGACAATGCCTCAATAGCTGCCCTGGCTCCTAAATATGAGCCGCCGATACCAATGACAATAAGTACATCGGAACTTTCCCTGATTCGTTGTGCTGCTTTAATAATACGTTCAAATTCTTCACGGTCATAGTTTTTTGGAAGCTCTACCCAGCCTGTGTAGTCCATGCCTGGACCAGTTTTATTTTCTAACATATCATGTGCACTGTTTATCTGGTTTTCTAAATATCTGATCTCGTCCTCATTTATAAATCCCAGAGCTTTTTTGTAATCAAATGTAATCTTCGACATCAGAACATCTCCTTGCTGCTTAAAATACACATTTTTCTAAAATATTGTACCATGTTTTCAGAGCATTTGCATTTAATTCTTAAATCTTTGATACCCATCTCCAAATAAGTTTATTATGATATTTTGAGGTCAATTTATAATAAATACTCCATTAATACGCCTATTTGAGAACGGCACTTTACTTTTTTAAGGGTTATTCTACCGCCCATGTCGGGCAGACTATAACAAAAGGTACAGCATTACACCGTACCCTTTCGTTTATGATATGTTTCGATAAAAAACTATCATTAAAGAACTGTTGATTTTGTGCTTGAACATTTAAGCTATAGGATGAACCCTGTTTTCATAATCCACCATATCAGGGTCAATCTTGTATTTTTGAGCCTTGCGGTACTCAAAGAACTTAGCAGCAACCTGTGGGAACATCGCGTAGGTCAATACGTCTTCATCCTGTTCAATGTATTCAGCAGCTTCCTTTCTGATTTTATCAAGTTCGTTGGGTATTAAATCAGCAGGTCTGCATGCAATACGCTCGTCATCACCGATAATCTTCTTGACCATTTCTTCCTTAATTGGTGCAGGTGTCTTTCCGTACTCGCCTTTTACAAGCCCCTTGGTTTCCTTGGGCACCATCTTATAGCGCTCGCCCATAACAACATTCAAAACTGCCTGTGTACCAACTATCTGACTGGTAGGCGTAACCAAAGGAGGATATCCCAAGTCTTCCCTTACTTTAGGCACTTCCCTCAGAACTTCCTGGAGCTGATCTTCTTTTCCGGCTTGTTTTAACTGTGAAACAAGATTTGAAAGCATTCCTCCGGGAACCTGGTAAATTAAAGCATTAACATCTACTCCCATAACCTTTGTATTCAGCAAACCGCTCGAAAGGTATTTCTCACGAAGGGAAATAAAATAAGAAGCTATTTCACTTAAAAGATTAATATCATAACCTGTATCATATGGCGTGCCTTGAAGAGTAGCCACCAGCGGCTCCTCCGGGGGCTGGGATGTTCCCATAGCCAATGGGGAAATAGCGCAGTCCACCACGTCGACTCCGGCTTCTATGCCCTTAAGATATGTCATTGAACCTACACCACTTGTATAGTGGGTATGCAGCTGAATAGGAACCTTAACATTTTCTTTCAAAGCTTTCACCAGTTCATATGATTGATAAGGAACTAACAGCCCTGCCATATCCTTAATACAAATGGAATCTGCTCCCATCTCCACAAAGGTCTTTGCATCCTTTACAAACTGTTCAAGGCTATGAAACGGACTGACGGTATATGAAAACGCCGCCTGGGCGTGACCGCCCTCTCTCTTGCAGGCCTTCATAGCCCGCTCCATATTTCTTGGATCATTTAATGCATCAAAAATACGGATAATATCTATACCATTAGCTATTGACTTCTGAACAAAATAGTCAACAACGTCATCTGCGTAATGCTTGTACCCTAACAGATTCTGGCCCCTTAAAAGCATTTGCAGTTTGGTATTCTTAGCTTTATCCCTGATTTTTCTGAGTCTATCCCAAGGATCTTCATTCAAAAATCTGACACTGGCATCGAAGGTTGCTCCACCCCAGCATTCCAGAGAGTGATAACCAACCTTATCCATCAGTTCGACAATTGGCAGTATATCATCTGTAGTCATTCTTGTAGCTATGAGGGACTGATGAGCATCTCTCAAGCTTGTATCTGTAATCTTTATTCCCATAATTTAATAAGCCCTCCCTCTAATTAGTTAAATGTCATCATGACATCTCCGCTGTTAACCTGCTGTCCTTTGGTTACATTAACCGAAGCAACAGTAGCATCGTGAGGGGAGAGAATTTCGTTCTCCATTTTCATGGCTTCTAAAATTATAACCAAGCTACCTTTTTGAACTGTATCTCCAACATTCACTTTAATGTCCAGAATTGTACCCGGCATAGGAGCTGTGAGTTTTATAGCTCCCTCAGATCCAGATGGTGCCGGTGCTGGTGCTGGAGCCGGTGCTGCCGCAGGAGCCGGAGCTGCCGGTGCTGCCGCTGGTGCAGCGGAAGCTGCTGGTGCAGGTGCTGGTGCAGGTGCCGCAGCGGCTTGAACAGGTCTTACAGCTGAAGCTGTACTTGAGGGTACTGCTCCTACTTCCTCTACTTCAACTTCGTAACTATTTCCATTAACATTTACAACAAACTTTCTCATATTTATAATCCTCCAATGATTTAACTGTATTGTTATTACTATTCCTTATAGTGGTATATTACCATGCTTTTTGGAAGGTCTGGCTTCCCGTTTTGATGCCAGCATATCCAAAGCACTTGCTATACGCTGACGTGTCGTAGCTGGTTCAATAACGTCATCAATATATCCCCTTGACGCTGCAATATACGGATTGGAAAATTTATCGCGGTACTCCTGAATCTTCTGCTTTCTGAATTCAATAGGATTTTGAGCTTCCCCAATTTCCTTTTTAAATATAATATTAGCAGCTCCTTCAGGACCCATAACGGCTATTTCCGCCGTAGGCCATGCCATAACCATATCAGCCCCCAAATGCTTGCTGTTCATGGCTATATAAGCACCGCCGTACGCTTTTCTGACTATAATATTTATTTTGGGAACCGTAGCTTCCGAGAAAGCGTACAATAACTTTGCACCATGGCGGATTATTCCATCATGCTCTTGTTTTACACCCGGAAGATATCCCGGAACATCAGTAAAGGTAACAAGGGGAATATTAAAAGCATCGCAGAAACGTATAAACCTGGCAGCCTTATCGGAAGCATCCACATCCAAAGCTCCGGCTGATACATTCGGCTGATTAGCTACTATTCCCACTGTTTTTCCACTGATGTGTGAAAATCCTACCAGAATATTCTTGGCAAAACCCTTATGGATTTCGAAAAACTCGGAATTATCTGTAATTTTAGTAATAATATCCAGCATATCATATGGTTTATTGGGATCATCAGGAATTATGGTATTAAGCTCTGCATTAATTCTGTTTACATCATCCTGAGATACGATATCCTCTGGATCACTTAAATTATTGTCAGGCAGATATGAAATAAGTTTCTTTAATTGTTCAAAGCAGCTATCCTCGTCCTGGCATTCAAAATGTGCAACACCACTTGTCGTACTATGGGTGTTTGCACCACCAAGGACATCAAATGTTACATCTTCTCCGGTTACAGCCTTTATAACCTGAGGTCCGGTAATAAACATGTGACTTGTTTTATCTACCATGAATACAAAGTCGGTTATGGCTGGAGAATACACTGCTCCACCTGCGCAAGGCCCTAATATTACAGATATTTGAGGGATGACTCCGGAAGCCATTGTGTTTCTGAAGAAAATATCACCAAAACCTCCCAATGCATCGATTCCCTCTTCGATACGGGCTCCTCCCGAATCATTGATACTTATAAAAGGGACTCCCATCTTCATAGCCATGTCCATAACTTTTGTAATTTTTTTTGCATGCATTTCGCCAAGTGAGCCACCAATTACAGTAAAATCCTGAGAAGATACAAATATGAGACGGCCGTCTACAGTACCATAACCGGTAATTACACCGTCTCCAGGGATCTTCTTATTTTGCATATCAAAATCAATACCCCTGGCTTCAACAAAGGCATCGATTTCCACAAAACTTCCTGCATCAAATAAAAGGGTAAGCCTCTCCCGTGCGGTTTTCTTTCCCGCATCATGTTGTTTTGCAATCCTTTTTTCACCACCGCCTTGTTTGAGTCGTTCTCTCCTTACGTGAAGATCATTCACTTTTTCAAAAGTCGCCATTTTTTCACCTCATAGAATGGTTGTATCTTATATCGTATTTATAATAAATTGTTAAATGGTTAACTAAATTATTACTTGGTCATAATTATACCTTAGTTTAACTTGCAGTGCAATATTTATTAGCCTGCATGAAGTATTGGATTATAAAAATTTCTCCGAATAACTTTACCCATATTCCATTATTTAATAACTATAAAATTTTACAAAATACTGAAAAATGATTCCTTTTGCCGAAATTAGTATATAAACCAGATAAAAGACATAAAATCTTTATAGATAATATTTTAGGAGGAATCTTTATGATCAAATGGGCAATAACCTTTTTTGTGTTGGCACTTATTGCCGGCTTATTGGGTTTCGGTCTGATAGCAAATTTATCATTTGGAATAGCAAAAGTTCTATTTTATATATTTATTGGCCTCTTTGTAGTCAGTCTAATTTTCGGAAGACGAATCACAAGATCAAGAACCTGGTAAATGATAAAAGATATAAAAACAAATCTCCTTTAATGCTTATAAAGGGCCTTATGATTTGTAAACCATTAATCATAAGGCCCCTCTTGCACCTTAAGGTCTTTCGAATTTTTTAATCAGTCGTAAGCCGCTTTTCGCCGGTAATTTCCTGTATAGGTTTTATATCCTGTGTCACTTCCAGAGTACCAAGGTATTTACCTTTTGAGTTTCTTACTGCATAATATCGAATCAATACATATCTTGGTCCCATACGAATCCAGAAATCTTCATGATCTTTTTTACCGGATATAAAATCCTCCACAATCTTTTCAACTACATGCACACTTGCTGGAGGATGACAATTGCTGACCTGCCTGCCGATTACAGTCTTGGGACGGGGAAAAATCCTTTCCTTGCCCATGGTAAAATATTTGACTACACCATCTTTATCAACAAAGGTCATATCAAAGGGTACTGTGTTTAATATAGCATTTACTTCTTCAGGCGACATGAATCCTGCGTCAAATTCAATATATCCCTCGTTAGAAGGTTCTTCGCCCTGGTCCAGTATCTTACCCTCAATATCCACCCTTGCAGGTTTCCATTTATCCTTGGGCTTTATAAGTGTAAAACCGAATTCCTTGCTTTCTTGTTGTATTTTAACCCACTCATCCTCAGATAAAGTATCCATAGCCATAGGAAAGAGAATATTCTCTTCTTTATAAATCATTTCATTTACACGTACCAGAGCTGCCTCTGCCTTTTCAATTATTTGCTCATTGTCAACCGAAACTGATTTCAATATTTCAATGACTTCTTTAATCTCCTGACGTATTTCATCATCAACACCCCACATAACTTTTGGCGGAGCGGTTATTCCGTATTTCTCCAGGTAGGGGAACAAAAGATTCTCTTTTCGCAGGTAATGCTTATCTATTTCCCATAACAATTCGAAGCCTTTTAAAATCTTTTTTGCATTCTTTTTTGATGCATCAGATTTATAGGTGTCAATATCCTTTTGGATGTCCTCGATAAGCTCACTTACAGCTTTATTCTCCTTAATGAAAGTATTGACAGGATGGCCCGGAGTCTCCTCAGGTTTTTCAGCTCTGTGGATCTCTTCTATTGAGCCCTTAAATACTTCAGCATGAACATCACAAAGACGCTGGATTTCTTCCACAGGCATTCCCTCAGCAATCAATGCGGCCTCCATCTCTGAGATTTCAGCAGTGGATACCCCTTGAATCAACTCTGCGAACTTCGCTTTTACATCGTCTACAGCCTTTCCGTCATGAAGCTCCTTGATAATCTCCTTTAGAACTTTTTGTCGATGCTCCCGATTATTAATAAGTTCACTCATTTTCAGTACCTCCTGTTATTACGGTGAAGCCCTTAGCTTCAAACTCTTTAATGACTGAATCCAAGTTGATTTTTTTCATTGATGCCCCTTTTGGTATTGTCATATATCTTCCCACTGTGTTTACCATCAGAGGGTCTGATATGCTTTCGAATCCAATATTTTTCATAATATCAGCTATTTCAGGATATTGTTTAATTAATTCGTATACTGATTTATTCATATCAAGAACCTTGGCCATACACATCATCCTTTTAAATAATCTAAAAGGCCTACAGCTAGTCTGCCTAATTTCTGATTAATTTAATCTCTGATACTCCATTTATTTCAAGATACATCAATAATAAATCATAATCTGTGACCGGGTTCACGATTTAAAAAGATTTGTTTACATGTCAAGTTGGCTTATTCTATCGATTTTTCCAGAGCTGTCCGATTCAGCAGCAGTACTTTTTTATTTCCTATCATTTCAATCAGGCCTTGGTCTTGCATTGAACTCATCTTTCTGCTGACGGTTTCTCTGGTGAGGCCAATATAATTGGCAATTCCCTCTCGGCTTAAAGGCAGGTCTATAATAATCCCCTGAGGGCTTTGTTTGCCAAATTTGTCAGCAAATTCGAGTAATACCGAGCTTACCCTCGCACCTACAGTACGGGTCCCCATAGTTTCAACTGCATTTTCCAGGCGATCAAGCCTTTGGCATAATACCTCCATCACCTTTAGCCCGATATCGGGATACTCCTTAACCAATTTCTGGAAATCATTCTTATGTATAATGCAAACATGAGTCTCTTCCAGAGCTTCAACTGCATAATTAGATGGCTGGTCTCTCAGAAGATTTTTTTCTCCGAAAAAATCCCCCTCAGAAAATATATATAGAATCTGTTCTCTACCGTCTATGGTATTTCTGAAAGCCTTCACCTGACCCTTGTTAACAATTACAAGATCATTCCTGACTTCACCTTCAAAAAGCAGTAATTCTCCCTTTTTGTATTCTTTATGAACAATAAGTTTTATAACCTGAAGTAATTGATCAGTGTCAAGTGAGGTAAATAAGGAAACACGCCCGGCACAAAGTTTGTGCTGACATGAATCACATGCGTAAAGAGATTTATCCATAGACAATTCATCCGTCCTGTATATCAAATTAAGTACTAAGATATTTTCACATTATAATATTATAACATAAGTTCAGGCATAGCAATAAATTGCTGTGTTAACTCATCTTTTTTGCGTTATTTCTTATATAATGCCAAACATTATGAATCCTACTGTATTTATGCTGAAATTGGCAAACATATGGACTAACCAGGAATTATATATATTGTTACTTTTTTTATTTAACCAATTGAAAAACAAGCCAGATATGAAAAGGCCCGAAATAGTAAGAATAAACAACCATGGGCTAAACCAATCGGCAAGAATTGCAACATGATAGAGGGAAAAAGCCAGTGCACTGATTATGTACGCAAGAACAGGGCGAAGAACTTTTTTTAATGATAAAAACCCGAATCCCCGGAAGAAAAACTCTTCCAGAAGAGAGTTAATAAAAGAAATATAAAGTGCAACAAATATAAAATTGTCTTTGTTTATATTGACGTTTTCGGACAGCACTTCAGCAATATTATCTAAATCAATAAAACCCGCAAAGGCAAGGTAGCTGCAAAAAACAAAGGCGTATACTGCAGCTCCCAATGCCAGCGAGACAACAATCTGCTTTCTTGAGCCAATGTGAAAAAAGTCTTTTATACTCAGATTCTTGTCAAAATAACTGTAAATAAGAGGAATCAAAGCAAAAGCCCCTATCTTCCAAAGGGATTTTATCAAATATCCATTGGATGAGTTTTCAACATGGTACATTATCAAACATGATACAATTAATAATGTGATAATCCCTGTTGCAGTTGCTTTTTCTTTGCTCAAAACAATCTCCTTATTTGCTCATACCTGTGTAGATAAGTATCGCATCTCTCAGAAATTCAGCCCTGCCCGGCTGTTCCTTATCATAATATAATGTAAATCTTTCATCGTCTACATACATTTGAGCAACTCCCGCATGTGCTTCCTTATTATAATGGCCCCAGCACAGGCTTATCCATTGTTTATGGAGCTCTGCGACTTTTTGACCCATGGAGCCTGCCGGGTCACCAGTTTTAAAGGCTTCGGTCAGGGCTTCATCAATCTGAACCGATAAAGTTTGTATTCTTTCATAATCCTCTTTGCTCATATTTTTCAGATGGGCATTTGATTTATCAACCACCTCATCGCCATATTTCTCTCTGACTTCCTTTCCGTATTTTTCTTCGTTTTCATCAATAAGTTTTTGCTTAAAGCCTTCAAATTTCTCTTGATCTGACATTTTGACTCTCCCTTCTGACATAGCAATTGATTTTTCAACATTAATTATTAATGTTTCCAACTGCTTCTTTTTTTCCAGAAGTCTAATATGGTGCTGTTTCAGTGCCTCGACTCTGTCAAAAGAAGGTGACAGGATGATATCTTTAATATTTTTCAAGCTCACTCCCAGCTCCCTGTAAAAAAGAATTTGCTGCAAGCGGTCAACCTCCTTTTGTCCGTATATCCGATAGCCTGATGAATTGATTCTTGCCGGCTTTAGAATCCCTATTTCATCATAATATCTAAGCGTGCGGGTACTGATTCCAGCCAGTTTCCCCAGTTTTTGCACCGTGTATTCCATATATGTCAACTCCCTTGTATATCTAATGTTACACCTTTACGTAACGTCAATGTCAACACCATAAAATTATTTTGTCAGGTATAAATGAAATAATCAAGAGTCCTTATGCCGTTTTGTCGTTTAAGAATAATACGAGCAAACATCTCACTTCTCACATCCCATCTCTCACATCACGTTATTGTCATCCTAAGCGCAGCGGGAGCCTTCTTTATGTCATCCTGAGCGTCAGCGAAGGATCTTAAACGTCAACGCATAAGATTCTTCATTTCGCTTCGCTCCATTCAGAATGACACAAGGGGGCCCAGAATGACATCTTTGTTCACATAATTCTTAATATGAGCTTGCGGAATATCAAGAGAGTCGCCGCCGCGGCAGCTAGGCAATTTTCTTAGTATCTGATATAGCTGTTAACTATTGCTCCAAGCAATCCCCAGGCAGTACCTAAAACCGAGCCTGCAATAACATCCCGGGGATAGTGCATACCCACATAAATACGCGTTATGCCTACCACCAGGGCAATAAAATAAAGAATCAGTGCCCCAATAATTCCCGGATTAAAATGTTGAAAAAGCATGGTGGCAAGGAAAAATGCCTGGCTGGTATGACCACTGGGAAACGAATGGCCTCTGGCCCTTTCCCCGACTATCCTGATACCCTTTAGTCTTTTATATGGTCTTTTTCGGCGTATTAGTACTTTCATAAGCTCAACAATGAGCCACAATGTCAGAGTTCCAAGTATAAGTTCATAAGACAATAAACGGTCTGCCCATAAATGAAAAGCAATTGCCATGATAATTGCAAAAAAGCCGTGCCCTATCTGTGTTACTCCTAGCATAGACCAGTCAATCCATTGTGGCCGGTTTCCCCGTGTATTTAAAAATGTAAACACGTAGACATCAATAGTCTGGCCTTTTTCCCAAATCAGAGACAGTGCTGTGATACAGAATATCAAAACAAGACTGACCAATACCTTTTGTGCTTTAAGCTGAGCCCAGAATCGGTTTAATACACTGTCAGGAATAAGCACAAATGCTAAAGCCAATAAAATGATGGTGAGTATAACCCAATAAAAATAGTTTACGCGGCTTACCCAATTAATTAGTTTTTTCCAAATCCAATGAATTTGAAGCTCTGGGAGCCAAACTTCCTCCCATGTTCTATTTTCTTTGTATTTCACTAATATCACCCAGTTTTTCAGAAGTATCAGCCTTTTTTGATCCTGTCAGTATTGTTACAGCATGACGGCACATTCCGATTCTGACCGTTCTCTCTTTACATACTATACCATCAATCATGACAGGCATCGGAGGGTTAGTTTCAATAACCAGATTGCGTACCTTGTAGTGCTTAATACACGGGACGCCTGCTGCAGTTAACTCAGCTTTTTTAAGTATATAACTTACCATTAAATCAATCTTAGGGACATCAGTGCAAAATAGCACATCAAGCATCCCGTCGGTATAAGCGTCATCAGCTCCCACTCTATAGTTGCGCCCTATATATGGCATATTCGATACCAGCACCGCATGCCCTACATCTTGAATCTCATGCTTACTATCTAACAGAAGACTTATCTTTGATGGGTTTGATAAAGTAAGGGTTTTTACGAAGTCTCCAATTTTGGTTATGTCGCCATGCTGAATTTCATCACCCGATTGGAATAAAGCAGAAAATAAGCCTACTGAACAAATCTCCAGAAAAGGTATAGTTTTTTCACCACAGATTACCATTCCCATATCAATTTTCACACCTTTTCCTGTCCTTAATAATTCTACAGCCGATCGGATTTCGAATGGAATACCCAAACTTAATGCCACATTATTCTGGGTTCCAGTTGGGATTATCCCCATTACTGCGTTTTTACCCAACATTGCTCTGGCAACAGCTGATACTGTACCATCACCGCCACAAACTACGAACATACGAATGCCTTGCTCTATGGCATCCGAGATTACTCTGCCATAATCGGCATCAGCTTCGGTTAAGAAAGGTTCAGATGAAAATTTCCATGCCTGCAGCTCTTTAATTACGTCCATCAACTGTAACGATGATTTTTTTGCTACCCCTGAAGCAGGATTAAATATTAGTTTTACCCGCCTACTATGTTTGTTTGAGTATATTGAATTCATATTTTTCATCCCAGATAATTGTATTATGTCAGGTATTCTTAATAGCATCTCCTCATTAAATTTTTTTATTATTGCTGTGACAAATGAGTGAATTCTTGTAAATAGGAAATAATGTAATAATAATTCAGAAAATTCAGGAGGAGCTGTTTATGAAGAAGATTTTGAGTACAAAACTAATAATTTCAGTGTTTATTTTATTATCCGTTTTAGTAGCCGGATGCGGAAAAGTCACACCTTCACCAAATGTTACCAATACCCCTACGGCAACCGACGGTGCCACCGCAAGTCCTATCGGAAGTCCCGCAGGGAGTCCTGTTGCAACATCTGATCAGGATGTTAAAACCACCCCTTCAATGGTGAATACCAACGAGGCATTTGAAAAGGCTATCAGTAATGAAGGAACCTGGATAATCTGCCTATTGACCGATTTATCCTTTGATAAGGATCTGGTCCTGGAAGGGGAATTTACAAACGGCAAGAAGGACGCTGCCGGTAACGATGTAATTCAACGGAAAATTGCCTTGTATGAACAGGATGAAAACAGAAAGGTCACGGCAAGGTATACCTTAACTGCCCCCAAACTTACTATCAATAGTCCTGAAGCCAGAATTCAAAGCGGTACCTTCAAAGGAGATCTATATGTATCTTCAAAGAATTTTCAGCTGGTTGATACAACAGTCGAAGGAAATGTTTATTTTACCAACGAGGAAGCAAAATCTACCTTTAAAATGGACGAAGCCAGCAAAGTCACCGGTAAGCAGGAGCTAAAAAAACAATAATCAATTAGCAGCTTTTCGAAATGCGTGAACAGCATATCAGAAATACTCCCGCCGTGATTAATTACAGCGGGAGTATTCTCATTATCGGGCATAAAAACTCTATTCATAAATATATTTATCTCTGAAGTTATAGGCTTTCACCAGGAAGATAAATGTTTGCTGGCGCAGACAATCATCGTTGGGATTAAAATGGCCTTGTCCATCTCCGACAGTGATCTCATATTTAGCCATGAATTTAGCAGGGGTTATTGCATAGGCCGCAAAATCTTTCTGGTCCTTGAAATCCGGTTGCCCAAGGGTATCAATCACTATATTGGGATAACATGCCTTTAGAGTTCTTTCTATCATCGCCGCCATCTGCTGTCTCGTGAGCTTAGCGTCGGGTTCAAATTGTGTTCCATCTCCCGTTCCGTAAGTAATTTTTAGGCCAAACGCTTTTAATACTTCCGGGTTATCACAGTCTGTAAATGTCTTTCCTGATGGTATGGGCGCCGTTTTCCCTGTTACCTTTTCATAGAACTTTACAGCCATTTCAGCAAATTCCTGACGGGTAGTTGCAACAATCATTGATTTACCCTTTAATCTGTCAGTAATGATTCCCAAATCAGCTGCCTGCTCCATAAATGGAACTGCATATGCGCTTGTTTCACCATACTCTCTTGACTGCTGTGTTTCCTGCGGTGGCTCGGTTGTAGGTTCCGGTGCTGCCGCAGCAGATATTACCTTTACGAAAATAACAGCTTTAGTTAATTTTGAATCAATACCCTTGTAAAATACGTTTATATGGGTAGTTCCAATGCTTACACCGGTTATCACACCGGCACTGTCGACCTTTGCCACACTGTTATTACTGCTGGTAAAGGTTAAATCATTAAGTGAAACATCTTCCACATCACCC